>Ga0183097_10177_pt1 | contig 200247 bp, 207 predicted proteins | sample BioMet8_FD_128883 | JGI IMG/M metagenome (GOLD analysis project Ga0183097, IMG submission 128883) | Microbial communities from bioreactor (seeded with sewage sludge) at Lawrence Berkeley National Lab, California, USA - Biofuel... | ecosystem: Engineered > Bioreactor > Anaerobic > Unclassified ... | reverse complement strand
GGGCGACAAGCTGATGGGCCTGCTGTTCGAAAAATGAGGGGCTATAACATAAGAGCCTGGGCCAAGCTGAATCTGGCGCTGGACGTGGGTGAAAAGCGGGGCGACGGCTATCATGAGATGACCATGGTCATGCAGACCGCCTCCCTGTACGACGAGGTCCGCATCGAGCCCGCCGGCGGGGGCTTTTCCTGCGTCACCAGCCTCAGCTATATCCCCGGGGACGAGCGCAATCTCGCCGCCAGAGCCGCCCGGGAATTTTATACGGAGGCGGGGCTGCGCGGCGGCGCCCGCATCTATATCGCCAAACACATCCCCGTTGGCTCCGGCATGGGCGGCGGCTCCGCCGACGCCGCCGCGGTGCTGCGGGGGCTCAACGCCCTGAACGGGCGGCCCTTTACGCTGCCCCGGCTGATCGAGCTGGGCTGCCGCGTGGGCTCGGACGTGCCTTTCTGCATCGCGGGCGGCACCCAGCTGGCCCGGGGACGGGGCGAGATTCTCTCCCCGCTGCCCCCCCTGCCGGACTGCCATTTTGTGATCTGCAAGCCCAATTTTTCCATCTCCACGCCGGAGCTTTTCAAAAAGCTGGACGCCGTGCCCATCAAATGCCGCCCCGATATCCCCGGCATGACCGCCGCGATGGAGCGGGGCGACCTGAAGGGCGTGGCAAGGCGGATGTACAACGTCTTTGAGGACGTGCCCGACCGGCGGCACGACACCGTCGCCGACATTCGCCAGACTCTGCTGGATCACGGCGCGCTGGGCGCCGTGATGACCGGCTCCGGCAGCGCCGTATTCGGCATCTATTCCGACCCCATCCGGGCCGTCCGCGCCCGGGACGCGCTGCGCAGGCAGCAAAAATTCTGCGTCACCGCAAAAAATATCCCCGCGGCCGAAGTTTAGAACCGCGCGTTGCCGCCGATAATGGTATCACTACGATACATAAGGCGGTAACCGAAAATGCGTACGAGCTCTAAACTGAAAAACTGGGAGATCGCCCTGTTGCTGGCACTGTGCGTGACGCTGCTGACCGGCGTCTGGGCCCAGGCCCGTCAGGCCAGATTGGCCTCCGGCCTCATCCGGCTGCACGTCATCGCCGTGTCGGACGACGACGTGGAGCAGGCCGTGAAGCTGCGTGTGCGGGACGCCGTGCTGGCCTATCTCTCCCCCGCGCTGGACGGCGCGGCCGACGCCGGGGCAGCGAAGACCATCCTCATCCAAAATCTCTCCGGCATCCGCGGCGCCGCGGAGAGCGCCGCCGGCGGGCGGCAGGTGCGGGTGACCCTCTCCCCGGAATACTATCCTACCCGCGACTACGGAACCTTTACCCTGCCCGCCGGAAAATACGAATCCCTGCGGGTGATCCTGGGTCAGGGGCGGGGCCACAACTGGTGGTGCGTGGTATTTCCGCCGCTGTGCCTTTCCGCCGCGGAGGAGAACAGAATCACCGAGACCATGGACACGTCGGATTACGGCATCGTCACCGGGGCCGACGGCTATGTTTTGAAATTCCGTCTGCTTGAGCTTTGGGGAGAGCTGATGGAACAACTGCATTAAGGAGGAGCTTATGACACAGTACAGAGCAACGGACGAACAGCTGCACAGCATCGACATGTGGTGGCGCGCCGCCAACTACCTTTCCGGCGCACAGCTTTACCTGTTGGACAATCCTCTTCTGCGAGAGCCGCTGAAGGCGGCGGATATGAAGAAGAAAATCGTGGGCCACTGGGGTACCGTGCCCGGGCAGAACTTCATCTACACCCATCTCGACCGCACGATCAAAGACCGCGATCTGGACATGATCTATCTCTCCGGCCCCGGCCACGGCGGCAACGCCATGGTGGCCCAGGACTGGCTGGACGGCAGCTACACCGAAATCTATCCCAACATCACCCGGGATGAGGACGGGATGCAGAAGCTGTTCATGCAGTTCTCCTTCCCCGGCGGCATCCCCTCCCACGTGGCACCGGAGACCCCGGGCTCCATCCATGAGGGCGGCGAGCTGGGCTATTCCCTGTTCCACGCGCTGGGCGCCGTGCTGGACAACCCCGACCTCATCGCGGTCTGCGTGGTGGGCGACGGCGAGGCCGAGACCGGCCCTCTGGCCGCCGGCTGGCAGATCAACAAATTCATGAATCCCCGTTCCGACGGCGCGGTGCTGCCCATCCTGCATCTCAACGGCTTCAAGATCGCGAACCCCACCATTCTCTCCCGTATCCCCCACGAGGAGCTGGATATGTATCTGCGCGGCGCAGGCTGGGCCCCCATTTTTGTGGAGGGCGACGACCCCGCCAGGATGCACCGTCTGATGGCCGACGCGCTGGACGAGGCGCTGGACAAGATCGCCGAGTTCCAGACGGCCGCCCGGGAGGAAGGCGCTCAGGGCCGCCCCGCATGGCCCATGATCGTGCTGCGCTCCCCCAAGGGCTGGACCGGCCCCAAGGAGGTGGACGGCAAGACCATCGAGGGCAGCTATCGCGCCCATCAGGTGCCCGTCTCCGCCGATTCCCCGGAACATATCAAGATCATCGAGACCTGGCTGAAAAGCTATCACCCCGAGGCGCTGTTCGATGAAAACGGCGTGCCCGTGGCGGAGATGACCTCCATCATGCCCCAGGGCGACCGCCGCATGGGCATGAACCCCCACGCCAACGGCGGCAAGCTGCTGCGGGGCCTGCGGATGCCGGACTTCCGGGATTACGCGGTGAACGTGCCCTATCCCGGCGCGGTGGAGGCCCAGGATATGCTGGAGCTGGGCGGCTTCGTGCGGGATATCTGCGATAAAAATCCCGACAATTTCCGCGTCTTCGGCCCGGACGAGACAGCTTCCAACCGCCTCATCAAAATCTTTGACGACGAATCCCGCTGCTGGCAGGGCGACATCTACGACACGGACGACGGCATTTCCCACGACGGCCGCGTCATGGACTCCATGCTGTCCGAGCACATGTGCGAGGGCACGCTGGAGGGCTATCTGCTCACCGGCCGCCACGGCTTCTTCTGCTCTTACGAGGCGTTCATCCGCATCGTGGACTCCATGTTCTCCCAGCACGCCAAGTGGCTGAAGGTCTGCAACCAGCTGCGCTGGCGCTCCCGCATCGCCTCCCTCAACTATATCCTCTCCTCCAATGTGTGGCAGCAGGACCACAACGGCTTCACCCATCAGGATCCCGGTTTCCTCGATCACGTCACCAACAAGAAGGCCGACGTGGTGCGGATGTATCTGCCGCCGGACGCCAACTGCCTGCTCAGCGTGTTCGATCACTGCGTCCGCTCCCGCAACTATGTGAACGTGATGGTCACCTCCAAGCATCCGAGCCCGCAGTGGCTGACCATGGATCAGGCCGTGAGGCACTGCACCCAGGGCATCGGCATCTGGGACTGGGCCTCCAACGACCAGGGGCAGGAGCCCGACATCGTGATGGCCTGCTGCGGCGACACGCCCACGCTGGAAACGCTGGCCGCCGTCACCATCCTGCGGGACAACTTCCCCGAGCTCAGGATCCGCGTGGTGAACGTCGTCGATCTCATGCGGCTGCAGTCCGACACCCAGCACCCCCACGGCCTGTCGGACTCCGACTACGATTCTCTCTTCACCCGGGACAAGACCATCATCTTCGCCTTTCACGGCTATCCCTCGCTGATCCACAAGCTGACCTACAAGCGCTTCAACAAGAGCATCCATGTCCGCGGTTATATCGAGGAGGGCACCATCACCACGCCCTTCGATATGCGCGTTCTCAACCAGCTGGACCGCTACCATCTGGTGATGCTGGCGCTGAAGCATCTGCCCGTACTGGGCAACCGCGGTGCCTCCCTCAACCAGCAGATGAAAGACAAGCTGGTGGAGCACAGCCAGTACATCCACAAATACGGCGTGGATATGCCCGAGATCACCGAGTGGAAATGGCACACCCCTTGACCGGGCCGCGTCAGCCGGACCGGTAAAGTCGCATCGAACGTCAAAACAGGCCGCCCGAAAGGGCGGCCTGTTTCTGTCAATATGCTGTTTACATTTTTTCCGGGGCGGACACGCCGATGACGGCCAGCGACAGGGCGATGACCCGGCGCACCTCGTCCGCCAGGAACAGGCGGGCTTCCAATGTGCCCGGCTCGGCGTCCTTGATGCGGCAGACGGTGTAGAACCGGTGGAACCGGGCGGCCAGCTCCGTGACGTAGCGGTTGATGCCGCTGGGGTCCATGGCCCTCGCAGCCAAAACGATTTCCTCCGGCAGGGCGGCCAGCTGCTTGATGAGCTCCCGCTCCTGGGGGGTATCCAGCTTCGTCATGTCGATGGCGGCGGCGCCCGGCACGGGATGTCCCTCCTCCGCCAGCGCCGCGATGAGGGTGCAGATGCGGGCGTGGGCGTACTGGACGTAATAGACGGGATTTTCGCTGTCCTGACGCACGGCCAGATCCAGGTCGAATTCCACCGGGGATTCGGGCTTGGAATTGAAGAAATACCGCGCCGCGTCCACGGGGATCTCGTCCAGCAGGTCGGTGAGGGAGATGGCCTTGCCGGTGCGCTTGCTCATCCGCACGATCTCGCCGCCGCGCATGAGCTTGACCAGCTGCATCAGCACCACGTCCAGCCTGTGCTCGCCGTCCAGCCCCAGCGCGTCCAGCGCGCCCTTCAGGCGGGCCACGTGGCCGTGGTGGTCGGCGCCCCAGACGTTGATTACCCGGTCGAAGCCGCGCTTTTCAAATTTGTTGCGGTGATAGGCGATATCCGAGGCAAAATAAGTGTAGAACCCATTGGCCCGGCGCAGCACGTCGTCCTTCAGGTCGAGCTTTTCGATATCGGCGTCGCTCCTGCCCTGCCGATGATAGACGGCGGCGAGGATCTCGCCGGTCCTGAGCCACAGGGCGCCGTCCTTTTCATAGGTGAAGCCCAGCCGCTCCAGCTTGTCCACCGTGTCCCTGACATAGCCGGTCTCGTGGAGCTCGGATTCAAAAAACCACTGGTCGTAATGGATGCCGTAGCGCTCCAGATCGGTCTTCATCCTGGGGATGTTGCGGTCCAGCCCGAAGCGGGCCATCACGGCGCGGCACTCGGCCTCCGGCCTGTCCAGATAAGCGTCGCCGTACTGCTCACGGAAAGCCTCCGCAAGCTCCCTGATATCGTCACCGTGGTAGCCGTCCTCCGGCAATTCCGCGGCATCCTCGCCCCTGATGAGCTGGATATAGCGTACCTGAATGGACCTGGCAAATTTTTCGATCTGATTGCCGGCGTCGTTGACATAGAACTCGCGCCACACGTCGTAGCCGGCACGGGAGAGGACGTTGGCCAGCGCGTCGCCCAATACGCCGCCCCGGGCGTTGCCCATATGCATGGGGCCGGTAGGGTTTGCGGAGACGAATTCCACCATGAGCTTTTGCCCATGGCCGAGATCGGAGCGGCCGTAGTTTTCACCCTCGGCGTCCACCGCGCGCAGCACGTCGGCATACCAGCGGTCGGCCAGGCGGAAGTTGATGAAGCCCGGGCCCGCGACCTCCACGGCGGAAAACCAGCTGCCGGTAAGGTCGATATTGGCGATGAGCGCCTCGGCGATTTTCCGGGGCGCGGTATGGAACGCTCTTGCGGCGGCCATGGCGTGGTTGGCGGCAAAATCTCCGTTCTGGGTGTCCTTGGGGATCTCCACAAGGCCGGAAAGCTCCCCCTCTGGCAGGGTTCCGGCGGCGGCGGCTTTGACGCAGGCCGCCTTTAAAAGCGCGTCGATGCTGTCTTTTGCTTCCTGTATCAGATTCATATCGTCTGTCTCTCCTGTTCGCGTACATGCATCTGGAACTTGTTGCGGCCGAACACCGCGTGATCCATATCCACGACGTAGTCGATCTCCATGCTGCCGCCGTGCTCGTCGAAATTGGCGGCGATCTTCCGGGTATCCACGCCCATGGTGGCCTTGCCGTAGGGCGTATCGTACAAAAACGCGTTGCGCTGCCCCTCCCGGAACACGGTGGAGCTGGTGACGCTCCCCTCCCGGCGCAGCACCACCTCCAGCGGGGAGATGGTCAGATGGGTGTTGGTGCCCTCCATGCCGGTGAGCTCGCTTTCGGTGTAGAACACCTCGCCCCGGCCCTCGCAAAAGGCATACTTGCCGTCGGTGACCAGTTCGATGGAGTCCTTGTCGTCCTGCCCGTAATTCTGAGTGCCGACGATCTTGATGACAACATCTTTCATGGGCGGGTCCTCATACCGGGAACGGCGGGATGTATTCCACCCGGCCGGTGAGATCCCGGCCCAGGAACAGCTTGCCCAGCCGCTCGAATTCCTCCACGCATCCGCTGGTGTAAAAGCGGTCCTCCCCATCTCCGGCGCCCAGCAGGCCGTTTTGGGTAAGGTACCGGGCCAGCTCCCGGGCGGCGGCGTCCGCCGCGCCGAGAAGCGCCACACGCCCGCCGAAATAGTCGTCAATAGCGTCGCCGATGAGGCCGTAATGCGTACAGCCCAACAGCAGCGCGCCCACGCCGGCCTGCTTCATGGGGGCAAGGTATTCCTCCATAGCCGCGCACACGGCGGGGTCGTCCTTGTCGTAGCGTCCCGCCTCGATCAGGGGGACGAATTTGGGGCAGGATATGGCCATCACGGTCTTTTCCGGGCACAGCGCCTTAATGGCGCGCTCGTAGGTGCCGCTCTGGATGCTGGTGGCGGTGGCAATGACGCCCACCACGGCGGGCGGCGCGGCGCACAGCTCCCTCACGCCGGGCTTCAGGACCCCGCACACAGGCGTTTCGCACCGGCAGAGGAGATCGTCCGCCGTGGAGGAGATCGTGCCGCAGGCGGCGATCATGGCCTTTGTGCCGTGCCCGGCGACAAAGGCGAGATTCTGTCCCGCGATGACGCGGATCTGGCCCGCCGGGCGCGCGCCGTAGGGCATACGGCCCGTGTCGCCAAAGTAGATAATGTTTTCATGAGGCAGCAGTTTTTTAAATTCGCGCACGGCGGTGAGCCCGCCCAGACCCGAATCGAAAATGCCGACTGGTCGATTGTCCATGAAGTGCTCCTTGATTTTTCGTTAACTTTAATATAATAAGACATTTCCGTCCTGATTACAAGGGAAAAAATTGTGTGGAAAGAAAGCTCGTACTCTGCTATAATAAGAGTATGCGGTAAACCCTTGGTAAGGAGGCGACCAAAATGAACATTGAACTTACCGAAAAAGAATTCCGCAGACTGCTGGACCTGGTATACGTCGGAAACTGGATTCTGAACTCCACCCGCGGCAACGACCGCTTTGAGGACTACGACCTGCTGCAGGAAAAAATGTTCGCCATGTGTCCCAAATCCATGCGGGCGCTGGTACAGACCTGGCACGGCCGCGTCTTTCCCTCCCGGGCCTACGAGGAGGGCGGCATCCACGACGCGATTGCCGATTACGAGGATGCCGTGTTCTTCGACATTCTGGCCGAGGAGCTGGCCCGCCGGGATATGAGCGCCGAAGGCGCCGATCAGGACAATATGCTGGAACTCAATAATCGCATGGACGAATATATGTCGGAATTCGAAAAAAACGGCGTAGATAATCTCACCATCGACGAGTAAAAGGACGGTAACGCGGTATGAACACCATCACCATGGACAGCCCCATCGGGTTGCTGACACTGGCAGGCACCAACGAGGCTCTCACATCTGTATTCTTCGGCGGAGGCGGTTATGCTTTCAATCCCTCTCAGCTGCTGCTGCGCGCCGTGAGCGAGCTGCGGGAGTATTTCGCGGGCACACGGAGATCATTTGACATTCCGCTGGACCCCGCGGGAACCGAATTTCAGAAGAAGGTCTGGAAAGCGCTCTGTGACATTCCCTACGGCGAGACCCGCTCCTACCGGGACATCGCGCTGGCGGTGGACAGTCCCCGGGCGGCCCGGGCCGTGGGCCTGGCCAACAATAAAAATCCCATCCCCATCCTTGTCCCCTGCCACCGCGTCATCGGGGCGGACGGGTCGCTGACCGGCTATGCCGGCGGGCTGGAGGTCAAACGACTGCTGCTGGAGCTGGAACAGCAGCACAAATGAATAAAAATGAGCTCCGTGTTCAAACTAACACGGAGTTCTTTTTTTGCTTTGGGAGGCTCTTTCATGGGAATGACCAACGACGAATACAAAAAATATGCCAGCCGGCACGCGCCCCGTTCGCCCTTCCGGGGGGATGTGCTGCGCGCCTTTCTGGTGGGCGGCGCCATCTGCTGTCTGGGGCAGCTGCTGGACGAGACCTATCTGGGCGCGGGCCTGGCAAAGGACGACGCCGGGGCGCTGACCAGCATGACGCTGATCTTTCTCAGTGCGCTGCTGACGGGTCTGGGCGTATACGATAACCTTGCCCGCTTCGCGGGGGCGGGCACGTTGGTGCCCATCACGGGCTTTGCCAACGCCGTGGTGTCCCCGGCGCTGGAATTCAAGACCGAGGGCTTCGTGCTGGGCACGGCGGCCAAAATGTTCGTCATCGCGGGGCCCGTCATCGTGTTCGGCGTGGGCGCCAGCGTGGTGTATGGCCTGATATTGGTACTGTTTGGAGTCGGATAATCAGTATCCCATCAGCGGGGCTGAGCCGTCGTCTGCGCCCTTTTCAATGCGGCGGATCTCGCAGGTATAGCTGTAGTCGTCGGAGACGACCACCTTTACCCGGTCGCCCGCCTTCTTCCCCAGCCCGGCCCGGCCGAAGGGGGACTCCTTGCTGATCAGGCCCTTGCGGGGGTCGGTGCGCACGGTGGTGACGATCTTGATGGTCTGCTCCTCGTCGTCCTCCACCATATAGACCAGCACATTGTCGAAAAGGCCCACGGCATCGGCGGCGGAGACGCCCGAGATGACCCGTGCCGTCTTTATCATGCCCTCCAAATAACGGATGCGGCCCTTGTTCTGGTTCAGGGCCTGTTTGGCCGTCTTATATTCGTAATTCTCGCTGAGGTCGCCGAAGGCACGGGTGCGCTTGACCTCCTCCAGCAGCTCCGGCATCAGCTTCAGCCGGCGCTCGTCCAGTTCCTCCTGCATCTTTTGGATGTCCTGCGGGGTAAGTTCATCGTTCATAGGTACGCCTCTTTCTCAGTTGTACGAAAACGCCGGAATGACGGTGGTCATTCCAGCGTTTGTTTTGATGGCGGTTCAGACCAGCTCGATGACGGCGGTCTCGGCGGCATCGCCGCGGCGCACGCCGGTGCGGGTCACGCGGGTGTAGCCGCCAGAGCGGTCGGCATACTTGGGGGCGACGGTATCAAAGACTTTCTTCGCCACATCCTCGCGGGTGATGAAAGACAGCGCCTGACGATAGGCGGCGAGGTCCTTCTTCTTTCCAAGGGTTATCATGTTCTCGGCGAGGGGCGCGATCTCCTTGGCGCGGGTCAGGGTCGTCTCCATCCGGCCGGTATCCAGAAAATCCGTTACCTGCTGGCGGAGCATGGCCATGCGCTGATCGGCGGTCTTGCCGAGCTTTCTTGTTCCGGGCATATCGATTTCCTCCTTCTTCAGAGCATTACTGGTTGTTGTTGTCCTCGTCTGCCAGAGACAAGCCCATCATAGCCAGCTTATGCTCGACTTCTTCAAGGGACTTGCGGCCGAGGTTGCGGACCTTGATCATCTCGTCCTGGGTCTTGGAGATGAGGTCGGACACGGTGTTGATATTTGCGCGCTTGAGACAGTTGAAACTGCGCACGGAAAGGTCCAGTTCCTCGATGGTCATGTCCAGCACCTTGTCCCGGGTGTTGTCCACATGCTCGACAACGGTGGAACTGGCGCCGATCTTGTCGGACAGATCCGTAAACAGGGTGAAATGATCGCAGAGGATCTTTGCGCCCAGGGAAAGCGCGTCACGGGCGGAGATGGTCTTGTCGGTCCAGACCTCGATGGTGAGCTTGTCAAAGTCCGTCTGATTGCCCACACGGGTATTCTCGACGGTGTAATTGACCTTCAGCACCGGAGTGTAGATGGAATCGACAGGGATCGTGCCAATGGGCATCTGAGCGTTCTTGTTCTTGTCTGCGGCTACATAGCCCCGGCCATGGTCGAGGACGAGCTCCATACTCAGCGCGCCGTCCGGCCCCAGGGTCGCGATGGGCTGTTCAGGATTGAGGATCTCCACCTCGCCGTCGGCCTTGATGTCGCCGGCGGTGACGACGCCCTCTCCGGAGGCTTCAATATAGATAGTCTTGGGGGCGTCGGAATGGAGGCGGGCGATGATGCTCTTGACGTTCAGAACGATCTCCGTCACATCTTCCTTGACGCCGGGGATGGTGGAAAACTCATGCTGGATGCCGGCGATCTTGATACTGGTGACAGCCGTGCCGGGCAGCGAGGACAGGAGGACCCTGCGCAGAGAGTTACCAAGGGTCGTGCCGTAGCCACGCTCAAGCGGTTCAACGATATACTTGCCGTAGGAACTGTCGGTAGGTGTCTCGATGCACTCGATACGCGGCTTTTCTATTTCGATCATATTGTTTTAACCCTCCTTATTAAGTTGCTGTGCCAGGAATGGCGCAGGTAATGAGTCAGCTTACCAATCCGAGGGTATTAATTATTTGGAGTACAGCTCGACGATGAGGTGCTCCTCCACAGGCAGATCGATATCTTCCCTAGCGGGAACGGCCACAACCTTGGCGATCATATTGTTTGCGTCGTACTCAAGCCACTTCGGCGCGGGACGGAAAGCGTTGGCCTCGATGTTGGCCTTCAGCTTGTCAAGGCTCCGGCTGGAATCCTTGAGGGTGATGACCATGCCGGGCTTGACCTGATAGCTGGGGATGCTGACCTTGCGGCCGTTGACGGTGAAGTGGCCGTGGGTGACCAGCTGCCGCGCCTCGGCGCGGCTCATGGCGAAACCGAGACGGTACACCACGTTGTCAAGGCGGCTCTCGCAAAGGGCGAGCAGGTTATCGCCGGTCTGGCCGGGGCGGCGGGCAGCCATATCGAAATAGCTGCGGAACTGGCTCTCCAGAATGCCGTAGTACCGCTTCGCCTTCTGCTTTTCGCGCATCTGCTGGCCATACTCGGAATTCTTGCTGCGGCCCTGGCCGTGCGCGCCGGGCGCGAAGCCACGGTTTACCATCGCGCACTTATCGCCATAGCAGCGGTCGCCCTTGAGAAAGAGCTTCTGGCCCTCTCTGCGGCACAGGCGGCAGACTGCTTCAGTATATCTTGCCATATTGTCTCTCCTCCTTCAATTACACACGACGACGTTTGGGAGGACGGCATCCGTTGTGGGGGATGGGCGTGACATCCTTGATCATCGTTACTTCAAGACCTGCGGTCTGCAGGGCGCGGATGGCCGCCTCGCGGCCGCTTCCGGGTCCCTTGACAAAGACCTCGACGGTCTTCAGGCCATGCTCCATGGCGGCCTTGGCCGCAGTCTCGGCCGCGGTCTGCGCCGCGAAGGGGGTAGACTTCTTGCTGCCGCGGAAACCCATTCCGCCGGCAGAGGCCCAGGAAAGCGCGTTGCCCTGGGTATCGGTGATGGTGACCATGCTGTTGTTGAAGGTAGAGTTGATATGAACCTGGCCCTTCTCGATGTTCTTCTTTTCCTTGCGGCGAGTCCTTACGACTTTCTTCTGGTTAGCTGCCATAATCCATATCCCTCCCTTACTTCTTCTTATTGGCTATGGTGCGTTTCGGGCCCTTGCGGGTGCGCGCGTTGGTCTTGCTGCGCTGGCCGCGGACGGGCAGGCCGCGTCTGTGGCGGATGCCGCGGTAGCAGCCGATCTCGGTGAGACGCTTGATGTCCAGCGCCACGGAGCGGCGCAGGTCGCCTTCCACGATATAGTCGTGGTCGATGCACTCACGCAGCTTGGCCTCGTCCTCGTCACTGAGATCCTTGACGCGGATGTCGGGATTAATTCCGGTTTTTTCAAGAATTTTTTTCGCGCTGGTTCTGCCGATGCCATAGACATAGGTGAGACCGATTTCGATTCTCTTGTCCTTGGGCAGGTCAACGCCGGCTATACGTGCCATACTTTTTTATCATCCTTTCGATAACGATTCCGCATTGGCGGATACGGAGACTTATTCCCGCCGGAGGGAGCCTCCGTTCCATGCGGGATTCTTTTTTAGGACAGGAGCCGATCAGCCCTGTCTCTGCTTATGCTTGGGGTTCTCGCAAATAACCATGACTCTGCCCTTGCGCTTGATGATCTTGCACTTCTCGCACATGGGTTTCACGGAAGGTCTGACTTTCATGTGTAATACCTCCTACTTACTTCTCCAGGTGATGCGGCCGCGGGTCAGATCATACGGGGACATCTGCACCGTGACTTTGTCGCCGGGGAGGATCCTGATAAAGTTCATCCGGAGTTTTCCGGAGATGTGCGCCAGAATGGTGTGGCCGTTTCCGATATCCACAGTGAACATGGTGTTGGGCAGGGATTCGACTACCGTGCCCTCGAGTTCGATTACATCGTCTTTTGCCAAAGTAACATTCCTCCAAAGTCGGTCGTTGGACGCAAGCGTCACAAATCCTCTGCCATTGTGAGTATTTCGGGTTCCCCGTCGGTAATCAGGATCGTGTTTTCGTAGTGGGCGGCCCAGGAATGGTCCGCTGTCACCACTGTCCATTCATTGGACAAAACTTCGATCTCGTAACCGCCGGCGCAGACCATTGGTTCCACCGCGATGGTCATACCGGGGACGAGCCGCGGGCCGTGTCCGGGGATGCCGTAGTTCGGCACCTCGGGGGCCTCGTGCATCTCCCGCCCCACGCCGTGCCCCACGTAATCGCGCACGACCGAGAAGCCGCGAGCTTCCACATATTCCTGTACGGCGGCGCCGATATCGGAAATACGGTTGCCCGCGCGGGCCATTCTGATGCCCTCGAAAAAGCTCTGACGGGTCACGTCGATGAGCTTTTGCGCTTCCGGGCTGACGTCGCCGCAGGGGAAGGTCCCCGCGCAGTCGCCGACGAAGCCCTCGTAGGTCGCGCCCACATCCAGTGAAACGATGTCGCCGTTCTGCACCCGCCGGTGGCCGGGGATGCCGTGAATGATCTCGTCGTTCAAAGATACGCACGCGCTGGCTGGGAACCCGCCGTAGCCCAAAAAGGTCGGGCGGGCTCCGCTTTTGACGATAAACTCATGCACTTCCCTGTCGATCTGCTTGGTGGTCACGCCGTCATGCACGGCCTGGCGCGCGATGGTCCGCGCGCCCGCCGTGATTCTGCCGGCGCGGCGCATGTGCTCGATATCGCCGGGAGATTTGATGATAATGGGGTCTCTCGACATATCAGATACCCAGGGTCGTTCTAATGACCGCCGTGGTTGCCTCGATGGAGGGTTGGTTGTCCACGGATCTGAGCTTGCCTCTGACCTCGTAGAAGGCCTTCAGCGGCTCGGTTTCCTTGTGATAGGTCTCCAGACGGGCCTTCACCGTTTCGGGGGCGTCGTCCTTGCGGATGGTCAGCGCCGCGCCGCAGTTGTCGCAGACACCGTCGGTTTTCGGCGGGTTGGAGACAATGTGGAAGGTCGCGCCGCAGTTGGGGCAGGTACGCCGGCCGGCCATGCGCCCGATGATGACCTCGTCCGCGACCTCAAGGGAGAGCGCGCAGTCGATCTCGATGCCGCCCTTCTCCATGGCCTCGGCCTGGGGGATGGTGCGGGGCACGCCGTCCAGAATATAGCCCTTGGCGCAGTCGGGCTCGGTCAGACGCTCGGCAATGATGCCGATGATAACCTCGTCCGGTACCAGCGCGCCGGCGTCCATGAAGGCCTTGGCCTTCAGTCCCACGGGGGTGCCGTTTTTCACGGCGGCGCGCAGGATGTTGCCGGTGGAGATGGTGGGAACGTCCAGGAGCTTGGAGAGGATATCCGCCTGTGTGCCTTTTCCGGCGCCGGGGGCGCCCAAAAGAATCAGCTTCATTTCGTTACCCTCCCGAATCAATTCAGGAATCCCTTGTAGTTGCGCATCAGCATCTGTGCTTCCAGCGCACGGACCGTTTCAAGCGCAACGCCCACCACAATGATGATGGAGGTGCCGCCGAAGCTGAAGCCGGTCTTGGTGCCAATATCGCTGAACATCGAGACAAAAATGGGGACAATCGCGACAATGCCCAGATAGATGGCGCCGAACAAGGTAATCTTGTTGAGAACACGCTGTAAGAACTCGCTCGTGGGCTTGCCGGGGCGGTAGCCGGGGATATAGCCGCCGTTCTTCTTCAGGTTGTTGGACACCTCGATGGGATTGAACTGGATCGTGGCGTAGAAGTAAGAGAAGAAGATGATCAGCAGGAAATAAATCAGCGCGTATACCCAGGTGTTCGTATCGAAAACGTGGGTCATCAGCCAGCTGTCCTTCCACTTGGTAACAAAGGCGCAGATGGTGGCCGGGATGGCCGCGATGGACTGGGCGAAGATGATGGGCAGGACGCCGGACATATTCACCTTCATCGGAAGGTGGGTGGACTGGCCGCCGTACATCTTGCGTCCCACGACGCGCTTGGAATACTGAACGGGGATCCTGCGCTCGGCGTCGTTGACGATGACGATGAGCACGATGATGGCGAGAATACCGATGAGCATCAGCACCGCGCCCCACCACTGCAGCTCGCCGGAGCCGACGTTGCGAACGGTGGTAACGATGGAGTTGGGGATGCGGGCAACGATGCTGGCGAACAGGATGATGGAAATGCCGTTGCCGATACCGAATTCGGTGATCTGCTCGCCCATCCACATGATGATCGCGGAGCCGGAGGTGAAGGTCAGGATAATGACGATCGCCGCCCAGATGCTGGAGGCATAATCGGGCTGGATAATCGAGTAGTTCTTCATCAGCATGTAGTAGGCAAAACCCTGCAGCAGGCCGATGAAGACGGTGGAATAACGGGTGATGGATTCCAGCTTCTTTTTGCCGTCTTCGCCCTCGTCCTTCTGGAGACGCTCCAGCGCGGGGATGGCGATGGCAAGCAGCTGGATGATGATGGAGGCGTTGATGTAGGGCTGAATGGACAGCGCGAAAATCGTGGCCTCGGAGAAAGCGCCGCCGGACATGACGTTCAGCAGGCCCAGGACGGTGTTCTGCATCTGCTCAAAGTAGTTCGCAAGCAGGTCTGTGTTGACATACGGGACCGGCACGGAATTTCCGAGACGGTAAAGCAGGACGATGAGCAGTGTGAAGAGGATCTTCTTGCGCAGCTCTTCGATTCTCCATGCGTTGCGTAATGTCTTAAGCACTTCAGACCACCTCTGCCTTTCCGCCAGCCGCCTCGATCTTCTGTTTCGCGGTCTCGGAGAAAGCGGAAGCCTTTACGGTGAGCTTCTTGGTGATCTCGCCGCGTCCGAGGATCTTCACGCCGTAGCGGCACTGAGACAGGACGCCGGCGTCCAGCAGGACCTTGACATCCACTTCGGCGCCGTCCTCAAACTTGTTGAGCGCGGACACGTTGATGGCCTCAAGGGGCTTTGCGAAAATGTTGTGGAAGCCTCTCTTGGGGATACGGCGGGCAAGCGGCATCTGGCCGCCTTCAAAACCGATACGGGTGCCGCCGCCGCTGCGGGCCTTCTGGCCCTTGTTGCCGCGTCCTGCGGTCTTGCCGTTGCCGGTTGCGTGACCCCTGCCCTTGCGCTTATCCACATGGGTGGAGCCGGCGGCGGGAGAAAGTTCATTGATATACATTTCTCATGCCCTCCTTATTCTTCTGTTACCTGGAGGAGGTAGCCGATCTTGGCTATCTTGCCCCTGGTCTGGGGGTTGTCGGGCTGCACGGTCTCGTTGCCGATCTTGTGCAGACCCAGAGAGTTGGCGGTAGCGATATGATTGTCAAGTCTGCCGTTGAGGCTCTTGACCAGCTTAATCTTCAGATTCTTTGCCATGTCGCGTCCCCCCTTAATCCACGATCTCGCCGGCGGTCTTGCCTCTGACGGCGGCGACCTGAGAGGCGTCGCGCAGGGACTTCAGACCTTCCATCGTAGCGGCAACCACGTTGGCCGGGTTGCTGGTACGCAGGCACTTGGCGCGGATATTCTTGATTCCGGCAGCCTCGACCACCGCGCGGACGGAGCCGCCGGCCAGAACGCCGGTGCCTTCGGGAGCGGGCTTGAGCAGGACGCGGCCTGCGCCGAACTCGCCGATGACCTCGTGGGGAATGGTGTTGCCGTAAAGCGTAACCTTGACAATATTCTTCTTCGCGTCCTCAAGGCCCTTGCGGATGGCCTCGGAAACTTCGCCGGCCTTGCCCAGGCCGAAGCCCACGCGGCCCTTGCCGTCGCCGATGACGCACAGCGCGGAGAACTTCTGGACACGGCCGCCCTTGACCGTTTTGGAAACGCGGTTGAGGGAGACGACCTTCTCGGTAAACTCGGAGGGTTCCTCGTCGCGGCCGCGGCGGTCCCTTCTATCGTTGTTGTAAGCCATTTCGTTCTCCCCCCTTAGAATTTCAGGCCGCCCTCGCGGGCGCCTTCTGCCAGAGACTGGACACGGCCGTGATAGATGCAGCCGCCGCGATCGAACACCACATTCTCCACGCCCTTTGCCAGCGCGCGCTCTGCGATGGTCTTGCCGACCTTGGCCGCGGCTTCCTTGTTGCCGCCCTGTCCCTCAAAGCCCTTCTCAACGGTGGAAGCGGAACAAAGCGTCTCGCCGGCCACATCGTCGATCACCTGGGCATAGATATTGTTTTCACTGCGGAATACGCACAGACGGGGTCTCTCGGCGGTGCCGGAGATCTTGCCGCGTACTCTGGTGTGGCGCTTTATGCGCTGTCCTTTGGTATCAGGTCTTTTAATCATTCAGGCACGCCTCCCCTTACTTGGCACCGGTCTTGCCTTCTTTGCGGCGGATGTGTTCGTAGTCGTACTTGATGCCCTTGCCCTTATAGGGTTCCGGCGGTCTCTTGCCACGAACTTCTGCTGCAAACTGGCCGACCTTCTGCTTGTCGATACCCTTGATAACGATATGGTTCGCGTCGGGCACGTCGATCTGGATATCGTCCGTCTCCGAGACGATGACCTGGTGCGAATAGCCCAGGTTCATAACCAGATTCTTGCCTTCCTTGGCGGCACGATAGCCGACGCCGTTGATCTCCAGATTCTTGGAGAATCCTTCGGTCACGCCCGTCACCATGTTGTGGATGAGGGTGCGGGTCAGACCGTGAAGACTGCGGTTTTCCTTCTCGTCATTGGGACGCTCGACGTGGAGGATGCCGTCGTCGATGGTGATCTTCATCTGCGGGACCAGCGTCTGCTCGATGGTGCCCTTGGGGCCCTTCACGGTGACGTGGTTGTTCTCGCCGAGCTTCACTTCGACGCCTGCGGGGATGGTGATGGGAGCTCTACCAATTCTTGACATTTTCAGTGTACCCCCTTACCATACGAATGCCAGGACTTCACCGCCGACATTCTGCTTGCGAGCTTCCTTGTCGGTCATGATGCCCTTGGAGGTTGAAATGATTGCAATGCCCAGGCCCTTGAGAACCTTGGGCAATTCGTCTGCGCCGGCATAGACGCGCAGGCCGGGTTTGGAAACGCGGCGGAGGCCCTGGATGGCCTTCTCCTTGCCGGGGAGATACTTGAGCGCGATGCGGATGATGCCCTGGGTGCCATCATCGATGATCTGGAAGTTCTTGATATAGCCTTCGTTCAGCAGAATTTCGGCAATGGACTTCTTCATCTTGGAGGCGGGGACATCGACTGTCTCATGCTTCGCGGTTCCGGCGTTGCGGATGCGGGTGAGCATGTCGGCAATGGGATCGGTGATTTGCATTGAGTTTTCCTCCTTATTAGAGTTACCGCAGTTTGCGGTGTTGGCGGCGAGGTTCCGAGCCAATACATGATTGGCCTCGGCCTTTCGTCGTCGGCGCAGGGCGCGAATTTGCGGGGGATGGATTTATCTTTGCAGGGGCGGCACTGTGTGGCCGCCCGCACAGAAGAACAGACTTGCTGCCAGTACAGGAATTTTTTGCGAGACAATCTCGAGACGGCGCCGCTGTGCTTATTGCACGGCAAGCCGGTGAGAGAAAGTATCGCTGAAAATTACCAGCTGGCTTTTCTCACTCCGGGGATCTCGCCCTTGTATGCCAGCTCGCGGAAGCAGATACGGCAGATGCCGTAGTTGCGGAGGTAGGCATGGGGGCGGCCGCAGATCTTGCAGCGGTTGTACTGACGGGATGAGTACTTAGCCGGCCGTTTCTGCTTAATTTTCAGTGATGTTTTTGCCATTACTAATTCTCCTCCTTATCAGCCCATGAAGGGAGCGCCCATAAGCTTCAGCAGCTCGCGGCCCTCTTCGTCGGTGGCTGCAGTCGTGGTGATGGCGATGTTCATGCCGCGCAGCTTCTCGATCTTGTCGTAGTCGATCTCGGGGAAAATGATCTGCTCCTTCAGGCCGAGGCTGTAGTTGCCGCGGCCGTCAAACGCGTCGGCCGAGATGCCGCGGAAGTCGCGGACGCGGGGCAGCGCGATGTTGAAGAGCCTGTCCAGGAACTCCCACATCCGGTTGCCGCGCAGCGTGACCTTGACGCCGACGTGCATCCCCTCGCGCAGCTTGAAGTTGGCGACGGACTTTTTGGCGACGGTGGCCACCGCGTGCTGGCCGGTGATGTTGGAAATATCCTTCACGACCGCGTCCAGCGCCTTGGCGTTTTCCTTGCAGTCGCCGCAGCCGACGGAGACGACGATCTTGTCGATCGTGGGGATCTGCATGGCGGACTTGTACTGGAACTTTGCCATCAGAGCGGGAGCGACTTCCTTGACGTACTTTTCTTTCATGGAAGGCATATCAGACATTTCTTGTCACTCTCCTCTCTCACATCTCCGCGCCGCACTTGAGGCAGACGCGGGTCTTTTTGCCGTCGGCCAGCTTGTGGGCGACGCGGGTCGGCTTGCCGCACTTGGGGCAGACGAGCTGAACCTTGCTGACATAAATGGGGGTCTCAACCTTGATGATGCCGCCCTGATCGCCCTGCTTCTTGGGAGCCTGGTGCTTGGTGGCGACGTTTACGCCCTCGACGATGACCTTATTGTTTTTCGGGTCGGCGACGAGGACCTTGCCGGTCTTACCCTTGTCCTTGCCGGACAGAACGATGACTTTATCGTCTTTTTTGATGTTCATATTCTCTGTACCCTCCCTTAAATCACTTCGGGAGCCAGGGACAGGATCTTCATGTATTCCTTGTCTCGCAGCTCACGGGCAACGGGTCCAAAGATACGGGTGCCGCGGGGATTCTTGTCGTCGCCGATGAGAACGGCTGCGTTCTCGTCGAAACGGACATAGGTCCCGTCAGCGCGGCGGACCGGCTTGACTGTGCGGACGACCACTGCCTTAACGACGTCGCCCTTCTTGACCTGGCCGCCGGGAGCGGCCTTGCGGACAGAAGCGACGACCACGTCACCGATGCTGGCGTACTTGCGCTTGGAGCCGCCCAGTACGCGGATGCACTTGATTTCTTTTGCGCCGGTATTGTCGGCGACCTTAAGATAACTTTCCTGCTGTATCATTATGCCGCCTCCTTACTTCGCTTTTTCTACGATTTCGACCACGCGCCATCTCTTGTCCTTGGACAGGGGGCGGGTCTCCATCACGCGGACGATATCGCCCTCATGGCACTCGTTGTTCTCATCGTGAGCCTTGAGACGGTAGGTCCGGCCGATAATCTTCTTGTAAGTTTTGTGGGCAACACGGTCCTCGACGATGACGACCACGGTCTTGTCCATCTTGTCGGACACCACTTTTCCGACGCGGGTCTTGCGGGAAGTCGTTCTTTCTTCACTCATTTTAACTTACCTCCTCACTGCTCGAGTTCTTTTTCGCGGATGACAGTCTTGACTCGCGCAATGTCACGACGCACGGCGGAAATCTTGTTGGGATTATCGAGATGATTGGTGGCATGCTGCATACGGAGCATGAACAAGTCCTTCTTCAGGTCGACAAGCTTGGTATTCAGCTCGTCAACGGACATGGAACGTATTTCGTTTGCCTTCATCTTATTCACCAACCTTCTCGGTCTCTTCGCCCTTCTTGACGATCTTCGTCTTGATGGGCAGCTTATGGCTGGCAAGCCGCAGCGCTTCCTTGGCCGCGTCGTCGCCCACGCCCGCGATCTCGAACATGACGCGGCCGGGCTTGACGACGGAGACCCAGTATTCGGGGGAGCCTTTGCCGGAGCCCATACGGGTCTCGGCGGGCTTCTGGGTGACGGGCTTGTCAGGGAAAATCTTGATCCAGACCTGGCCGCCGCGCTTGGTGTAGCGGGTCATAGCGACACGGGCCGCCTCGATCTGATTGGAAGTAACCCAAGCCGGCTCCAGAGCCTGAAGGCCGTACTCACCATAGGAAACAACATTGCCGCGGGTCGCTTTGCCCTTCATACGGCCGCGCTGAACCTTGCGGTACTTCACTCTCTTAGGCATTAACATTACTTGTTTCCTCCTTCCTGAGGAGCAGTGGGCGCAGTGGGCGCCGCGGGCGCCGCGGGCGCTGTGGGAGCTGCGGGAGCCGCCGGACGCGGGCCGCGGTTGTAGCCGCCCTGAGGCGCGGGACCGCGATTATAGCCGCCCTGAGGCGCGGGGCCGCGGTTGTAGCCGCCCTGAGGCGCGGGGCCGCGGTTGTAGCCGCCCTGAGGCGCGGGGCCGCGGTTGTAGCCGCCCTGAGGCGCGGGGCCGCGGTTGTAGCCGCCCTGAGGCGCGGGACTGCTGTTGTAGCCGCCCTGAGGCGCGGGGCCGCGGTTGTAGCCGCCCTGGCCGCCTGGGCCGCGGTTGTAGCCGCCCGGGCCGCCCGGGCCGCGGTTGTAGCCGCCCTGGCCGCCTGGGCCGCGGTTGTAGCCGCCCCTGCGATCGTCACGGTGATCGTCGCGGCGGCGGCGGTCGGTGGCGGGCTTGGATAGATCCATGGTGCGCGGCGTGCTGCGCAGCGTCTGGGAAAGGACCTCGCCTTTGTAGATCCAGACCTTGACGCCGATGCGGCCGTAAGTGGTGGCAGCCTCGGCAAAGCCGTAGTCGATGTCGGCCCGGAGGGTCTGCAGGGGGATGGTGCCCTCGTGGTACATCTCGGTGCGGGCGATCTCGGCGCCGCCGAGACGGCCGCCGCACTTGACCTTGATGCCGCGGGCGCCCATTCTCATGGCGCGGCCGATGGCGTTCTTCATGGCGCGGCGGAAGCCGATGCGCTTCTCCAGCTGCTGGGCGATGTTCTCTGCCACGAGCTGAGCGTTGGTATCGGGGGTACGGACTTCGACGATGGACAGCGCCACCGGCTTGCCGATCAGCTTTTCCACTTCGAGGCGGAGACGCTCGATCTCCTGTCCACCCTTGCCGATGACCACGCCGGGTCTGGAGCAGTGGATATAGATGCGAACCTTCGCAGAATCACGCTCGATCTCAATGGTGGGGACACCGGCGGAATAAAGGGCCTTCTTGAGATACTTGCGGATGCTATAATCTTCGACGATCAGGTCGCCGACTTTGTCCGGACGGGCATACCATCTGGAATCCCAGTCCTTAATGACGCCTACGCGCAGTCCATGCGGATTAACTTTCTGTCCCATAATTCTGCCTCCTTCCCTTATTCTTTCTCAGCCACGACGATGGTGATGTGGCTGGTGCGTTTGTTGATGCGATACATACGGCCCTGCGCTCTGGGCATACCGCGCTTAAGGATGGGGCCGGCGCCGGCGTAAACTTCGCTGACATAGAGCTTTTCGGGGTCCATTTCGAAGTTGTTCTCAGCGTTCGCGCAGGCGGACTTGAGCAGCTTCGTCATCAGCTCACAGGCGGCTTTGGGCGTATTCTCCAGCATGGCCATGGCCATGTCGGTCTTCTGGCCGCGGATCATGTCGCACACGATCTGGACCTTGCGGGGAGCGATGCGGGCAAACTTGATCTCGGCCCGCGCTGTTTTCTTTTCGTCCATGTTCTATCTCCTCCTTACTTCGCGGCGGGGGCTGCCGGAGCGCCGCCGGTGGGAGCCGCAGTCTTGCTGCCGGAGTGGCCGCGGAACGTGCGGGTGGGCGCGAACTCGCCCAGCTTGTGGCCGACCATATCCTCGGTGATGTACACGGGGACGTGACGGCGTCCGTCATGGACGGCGATGGTGTGCCCGACAAAGGACGGGAAAATAGTAGAGGAACGGCTCCAGGTCTTGAGGACCTGCTTCTGGCCGGCCTTATTCAGTTCATTGACTCTCTTAAGCAGCTCGGGAGCGGCATAAGGGCCTTTTTTTACACTTCTGCTCATTTACTTCTTTTCCCTCCTTACTTATCGTTGCGGCGCTTGACGATGAACTTGTCGTTGCGGTTCTTCGTCTTGCGGGTCTTGTAGCCCAGCGCCGGCTTGCCCCAGGGGGTCACAGGGCCGGGACGGCCGATAGGCGCCTTGCCCTCGCCGCCGCCGTGGGGATGGTCGTTGGGGTTCATAACGGAGCCGCGGACCGTGGGACGGATGCCCATGTGGCGTTTACGGCCGGCCTTGCCCAGATGGACGTTGGCATGGTCGATATTTCCGACCTGGCCGATGGAGGCTACGCACTCCATGCGAACCTTGCGGTACTCGCCGGAAGCCAGACGCACCGTGGCCATGCCGTTTTCCTTGGCCATGAGCTGGGCGGCGCCGCCGGCGGCGCGGACGAGCTGGGCGCCCTTGCCGGGGTACAGCTCGATATTGTGAATAATGGTACCGACGGGGATGTTGGCAAGCGGCAGGCAGTTGCCCGGCTTGATATCCGCGGCGGCGGAGGACTGGACCGTGTCGCCCACGCTCAGTCCCACAGGGGACAGGATGTAGCGTCTCTCGCCGTCCTCATACTGGCACAGGGCGATGAAAGCGGAACGGTTGGGATCGTACTCGATGCAGACGACCTTGGCGGTCATTTCGGTCTTGTCGCGCTTGAAGTCGATCACACGGTACTTCTGACGGTTGCCGCCGCCCTGATGGCGCACGGTGATGCGGCCGTAGGAGTTGCGGCCGGCGTTTTTCTTGAGGACTTCGGTCAGGCTCTTCTCGGGCCGGACATGCTTGTCAACTCCGTCAAAGCCGGAGACGGTCATCTGTCTGCGGCCGGGAGTGGTGGGTCTGTAAGATTTAATCGACATTTTCTGCTCCTCCCCTTATGCCATGCCTTCGAAAAGCTCAATGTTCTTGGAATCGGCACTGAGCTTGACGACTGCTTTTTTCCAGGAGGCCGTTCTGCCTGCGGGGTACTGACCCTGGTGTTTTTCCTTGCTGCCGACATGGGTGGTGGTGACCTTGATGACGGTCACGCCGAAGATCTCCTCGACAGCCTTTTTGATTTCGATCTTGTTTGCGTCCTTCGCCACTTCAAAAACGTACTTTTTGATGTCCACGTCTTCCATGGACTGCTCGCTGATGATGGGGCGGATAATGACGTCGTATGCGGTTCTTGCCATTATGCGTACACCTCCTCGATCTTTGCAAGGGCCGCCTTGTCGACGACCATCTTGCCAGAGGTCAGAATCATATACGGGCTGAGGATGTTGGCCACGGTGGTGGTGACGCCGGGGATATTGCGGGCGGACTTAACGACGTTCTCGTCCACAGCCTCGGTGACGACCAGAGCCTTGCCCTCAACGCCGAGCTTTGTGAGGAAGCCCTTGAAAGCCTTGGTCTTGACTTCGGCGACCTTCAGGCCGTCGATGACGATGACGCCGTTGTCCTCGGCCGCCTTGGCGGACAGGGCAGACTTCATTGCGAGACGCTTGACCTTCTTGTTGAGCGTGTAGCTGTAATCACGCGGCTTCGGCGCAAACGCGACGCCGCCGTGCGTCCACACGGGAGAGCCGGTGTAACCGGCACGCGCGCGGCCCGTGCCCTTCTGTTTCCAGGGCTTACGGGTGGAATAGCTGACCTCGCCCTTGGTGAGGGCCGACTGGGTGCCCTGACGGCAGTTTGCCAGATGATTCTTGACGGAGTCGTGCAGGACGTTCTGGTTCGGCTCAATACCGAAGATGGCTGCGGAGAGTTCGATCTCGCCGACCTTTTCGCCATCCATATTGAATACGTTAGCTTTAGGCATTTACGACACTCTCCTTCCTTATTTGTTACGCGCAGAGGCCTTCTGCGGGTTGACACGGGCAGAAGCCTTCTGGGGATTGGCGCTGATAGCGGCGGCCGCGCCCTTCTTGACGGGCTGGGTCTTGACTGTGGTCTTTACGTAGACGATGCCGCCCTTGGGGCCGGGGATCGCGCCGCGGACGACGAGCATATTCAGCTCGGGGTCAACGGAGACAACATCCAGGTTCTGAACGGTGATCTGATCCACGCCCATGTGGCCGGCGCCGATGTGGCCCGGGAAGATGCGGCTGGGGTCGGTGCTGGAGCCCATGGAGCCGAGATGACGGTGGACAGGGCCGCCGCCGTGGCTGGTGGGGGTGCGCTGGGCGTTCCAGCGCTTGATAACGCCCTGATAACCGTGGCCCTTGCTGACGCCGGTGACGTCGATCTTGTCGCCGGGGGCGAAGGTATCGGCCTTCACCACATCGCCAACGCTGAGCGCATCGGCATTGTCAAGGCGGAATTCCTTGAGGTGCTTGACCATGCCCACGCCGGCCTTCTTCAGGTGGCCCTGCTCGGGCTTGGACAGTTTCTTCTCTGCGGCTTCCTCGAAGCCGAGCTGGACGGCCTTGTAGCCTTCCTTTTCCGGGGTCATCTTCTGCACGACCACGCAGGGGCCGGCTTCGATGACGGTGACGGGAATGACCTTGCCCGCCTCGTCGAAGATCTGCGTCATGCCGACCTTCTTGCCGATGATGGCTTTCTTCATGAAGTTTTCCTCCTTTGGTTATTGGTTACCTCGCTTAAGCAATGCTCAGAGGCTGGCAACTTAACCCGCCCGCACTCGCAAGCTGCGGAAATGGGTCATTAATAAGATGGGGTTTACGCTGTGAAATACGGAAATGCGCGGTTACAGCTTGATTTCGATTTCCACACCGGCGGGAAGCTCCAGGGACATCAGAGCCTCAACGGTCTTCTGGGTGGGGTTGAGGATGTCGATGAGGCGCTTGTGGGTGCGGCGCTCAAACTGTTCGCGGCTGTCCTTATATTTATGGACGGCGCGCAGGATGGTGACGATCTCGGTCTCGGTGGGCAGGGGGATGGGGCCGGAGACCTTGGCCTCGGTGCGCTTCGCGGTCTCGACGATGGTCTCGGCTGCCTTGTCGATCAGCTGATGATCGTAGGCCTTGAGGCGGATGCGGATCATGTTCTTGCCATTTGCTGTTGCCATGTGATTGTTCCTCCAAATCGTACGTTTTCCGGCGGCATTGGGTACCGCCTTTGGAATGTTGCCGTACGGATGAAGCAAATTCTGTACACTCAACCGTGCGTATCAGACTCTGTCCGAAAAACAAACCGGCCTGTTCAGCCGGTCCTTTGTCCCCCGTCCTGACGATATACGCCGTGCACGGAAAGCTTCAGCCGCCCGATTGTGTACCGTCAAAACCGACGATACCGGACATACTCCACGGAAGTTACCTCCTTTCGGAGCAATCTCCCGCTTCATCGCATAGTGCGCCCTTCGCAGGCGCTCTCATAGAATAACAAAACTCCCCCCTGATGTCAAGCGGAAGTTTTGTTTTTTTCGGAGAATCTCCGCAATAATTTTTGTGCAGTGTGCTGATTTGCAGTTTTCATTCCGCCGGGGCTTACGAAACCGGCTCGGCGGGCACCCCCGTCCTTCGCCCTTCGCCCTCCGTCCTTCGCCCTTTGTCCTTCGTCCTTCGTCCTTCACACTTCCCGAATGCGTGCCAGCGCAGCGGGCCGCATTCGGAAAAGGCGGCGCAATGGAGCATTCTCTGGGGCCCCAGCGAAAGCGCGCTTTCGCTGGGGAAAGGCGGCGCAACAAAACTTCTCTCTGAAAAACCAGACGCGAGCCCAACGAAGTGGGTCGCGTCTGGAAAAGGAGCCGCAGCGGAATGGACGAGCCCCGCCGCCTGCCGGCGGGGTGAGGCATATGGAGCTTGCGGCTCCGTCATCCGCCGGACGACATGACGGAGAAGTGCATATAGTCGAACTTCTGGGAGCCGCTGCGCGAGGAGTAGCCCTGCCCGCCCCAGCCCCAGCCATAGTCCCTGAAGGCCTGAACCACGCTGCTGCCCTTGCCGATGGAATAGGCGCTGGCGGCGGAGAGGGAGCCGGCAAAGGCGGTCTTGTCCGTGCTCAGCGGCCACCAGCCCATGCCGCAGGTCTGCGTAACGGATTTGATGCCGCCGTCGGGATTGTAATAGGCGCGGCACTCGGCGTTCTCATAGGGGTTGATGTCGATGGCGCAGCCCCAGGAGTGGCGCAAGGTGTCCGTGTAGCGGGCACCGCCGATGCTCTCGATGGGGAACTTTTCCGGGGAGTTGTAGATCTGGGTAAAGATGGCCACCACGTCATCCGCCACGGCCTTGTTCACGGTGATGCCGGCGGTGGAGGAAAATTTGGTGCCGTCGTTCTTCATCTTCCACACCGGCACGTTGACGGTTTTCATAAAGGCCGAAGCGTCCGACGAGGAGGTGAAGCAGCTCTTACCCGAGGAACCGAACAGCAGGGTCTTGAGCGCGGCGCCGGCGTTGCCATAGCCGTCGATCCAGCCGTTTTTCTGCCACTGGGTCGCGGCGGGGACGTAGTTGGCCGGTTTTTCCGCCACAGTCTGGACAGTGGTATCCACAAAGGAGGCCAGTTTCCTGTCGCCCGCCCAGAGAATCTGCTCGATGACCACGCAGCTCTGGGCGCGGGTCAGCGGGTTGGAGCCGTTGAAGGAGCCGTCGCCGTAGCCCGCGATGATGCCCTTGCCGTAGACCTGTACCACATCGCTGCGGTAGGCGGTGGGGATGGCGGAATAATCCGTGATGACTTTCTCCGGATTTTCGGCCTTGATGTCGCTCTCCCACTGGTCGTTCACGAGGAAGTTCACTACCATCACCGCCATCTCATAGCGGGTGATGACGGTGTTCAGCGATTCCTTGTAGGGTGAGATGCTCAGCCCGGCAAAGACCTTTTCACCGTTCAGTGCGTCGTAATAGCGGGACGCCCAGTAGTCGGTGGAACCCTTCTCCGGGATAACCAGCGTCTCGCTGGCGGAGGCCAGCATACACATGAACTCGCCCCGGGTGACATTTTTTTCGGGTTTGAACGTGCCGTCCTCATAGCCCTTGACGATCTCGAATTTGGCGCAGGTGGCCACGTCCTGGGCATACCAGTCGTCGGCGGACACGTCCGAAAACGAGACGTCGTCCGAAAACGCGCCGGCGGCGACCTGTGCGATCTGGAAAACCGCCAGCAGCAGCACCAGCAGCTTCGCGCCTTTTTTTGTCCTGTTCATTTCTCTCTCCCACTTGTTGCTTTCGTGCCGGCGCAGGCCGCGGCCAGCGTGTCCGCCTGCCGCAGCAGCGCTTCGCCGCCGCTGCGCAGCAGTTCCCCCGCCGCCGTGAGGCCGACGACGCGGTTCTCCTCCCGGTCGATGAGCCGCGCGCCCAGCTCCTCCTCCAGCGCCGACACGGCCCGGGAGGTGGTGGAGTGGCTGATATAGAGCCTTCTCGCCGCCTCGGAAAAACTGCGGGTGTCCGCCACGGCCAGAAAGATACGGATCTTTTCCAGCTCCATGGCTTAATAATTAAATGTATAGGGCAGCAGCTGACTGAGCTTATAGCTCACATACCGGTCCCCGGCTTTGGCGCACAGCACTTCCATGTCCGGCGAGAACTCGGCCAGAAACTGGCGGCAGGAGCCGCAGGGCATACAGTAGTTCTCGCCTTCGCCGTAGATGGCGATGCGGGTGAACTTCCGGTGCCCCTCGCTGACGGCCTTGCAGCAGGCGGTCCGCTCGGCGCAGATGGTGCTGCCCAGCGCGGCGTTTTCCACGTTGCAGCCGGTATAGACGTGCCCGTCGTCGCATTCCAGCGCCGCGCCCACGGCGAAGCGGGAATAAGGCGAATAAGAATATCCGGCGGCGTCCTTCGCCCTGCTCATCAGTTCTCTGTCGGTCATAGTTTGCTCCTCCCCCATTATTTTGTGGTGATGGTCCAGTTGGCGAAATCACACAGCGGGTCGTTCTGATCCACGGTCATGTTGGACAGCGCGCCCCGGTGGGTAATGATCTGGTGCTTCTCAAAGCAGATGGGGATGATGGTGGCGGTATTGACGATATACTCGCAAAGATCGTCGCAGGCTTTCTGACGGGTATCGTCGGGCGCGGCCAGATAGGCGTTGATATAGCCCTGGATGTCCGGATCGTCCGTGCGGCTGAAGAACGCCGCGCCGCCGGAGGACAGCATGGGCGAGGGGTCGAAGTCCGGCGCCAGACGCACCTCACAGTAGGCCAGATCGAAAGACCCGGCGGTAAGGGCCTGCTTGTAATCGTCCCAGTCGTATTTCGTCACGGTCACGGTAATGCCCAGGGTTTTCATATCGTCGGCAAATTTCTGGACCATGCTGACCTTGGCGCCGTTTTCGGAGCACACTGCAAAGCGAATGGCGATCTTCTTGACCGCGCCGCCGGACTTATATTCCCGCAGGCCGTCGCTGTCGTAGTCGCGGATGTCGAAGTTGTCCAGCGCCGCCGCGCATTTCTCCAGACTGTAGGCGAAGCGCGAATCGTAGGAAGTGTTGTGCCGCGCGCTGGCCGGGCTGATGGGCGTGGTGACCGCCACGGCGTCCCCGCCCAGCAGGGAGTTGACCATATAATTCCGGTCAAACGCATAGTTGAGCGCAAATTGCAGATCGCCGCTCTTGAATTCGTCGCTCTCCAGATTCACGCAGACATATTGCAGATTGGTGGTATTGAAGGCGCGGATCTCGTTGGAGCTGGCAAAGCCGACGTTGGAGGAGGCGGAGGGGTCGTTAAGCGCCAGATCCACCGTGGAGTCTTCAAACTTGGAGACAAAATCGTCCACCGAGGAATAGGTCTGCAGATACACCGCGTTCACCGGCAGCTTGGCCGCGTTGGGATAGGCGGCGCTGGCCGTCAGCGACAGGTGATCGTCGGCCCAGGCGTAGGGCCCGGAGCCTACGGGATACTCCCCCTCGGTGCCGGATTTTACCACGGGCACGGTGAGCAGCGTGGGAAACAGGTAATTGGCGCGGGTGAGCTCCACCAGCACCTCGCCGTCCTGCGTGGAGATGGCGGAGAGCCAGCCGTCGAACCGGTTTTCAAAGCGCACGCCGTTGATGGCCAGCCGCAGGGAATAGGCCACATCCGCGGCGGACACGGCGCTGCCGTCGGAAAAAGTGTGCCCCTCCGCCACCTTGAGCACCCAGTTGATCCCATCGTCCGTGCTCCACTCGCTGAGCACCTTGGGCGAGACCTTGAAGCTGCCATCCACCTCCACCATATTTTCGTAGGCCAGGGAGCACACCAGCTGATTGTTCACGTCCTGCGTCTTCATGGGATTCATGCTCTCCCCCGAATCGTAAAACAGGGAGAACTTGCCGTCCGACGCGGAGGAGACGCTCTGCGCGCTGTCGGAGGTCCGGGGCTGGGCCTGACTGCCGTCGCCGGTGAGCACGGTGCGGCCGCAGCCGCACACGCCGGCCAGCAGCGACAGCGCGCAGGCCGCCGCGGTCAATTTTTTTGCTGATATCGCCATAGTAATCCTCTTAATCCAGTATGATCATGGCGCATTGGCTGCCGCGCCGCCCCCCCGTCGCCCGGTGGGACCAGTATTTTTCGCTGCGGCACACGGTACACTCGTCCGATACGTCGATGTGCGCCGCGTCCAGCCCCAGCTTTTCCAGCCGCCGCCGGTTGGCGCCCCGGAGGTCCACCAGCGTTTTGCCGTTTGCCGTATCGCGAAAAAGGCCGTCCGTGTCGCCGCCCAAGTAGCGCGTCACCGCCTCGGGCACCTCCGGCCCCGTCTCAAAATGGTCAAAACCGATGGACGGGCCGATGGCGGCGCGGATACTCTGCGGCCTTGCGCCCAGGGCGGTCATTTTTTCGACGGCCGCGCCCAGAATATCGCCCACGGAGCTGCGCCAGCCGCAGTGGACGGCGGCGATCACGCGATTGGCCGGGTCGCACAGAAGCACCGGCGCGCAGTCCGCGATAAAGATCATCAGCGGAAGGTTTGCGGCGCCCGTCACAAGGCCGTCGGCCTCGTAGGGGGGCTGGGTGTTCACCGTGTGGCGGTCGCCGGGCGCGGCGACGCGAACCTCGGTCCTGTGCACCTGCCGGGTGACGGCGAAATCGTCCGCTCCCACGCCGAGAATGGTACCGGCGCGGCGGAAGTTTTCCCGCACGCAGGCCGGATCGTCGCCCCGGTGCTCACCCAGATTGAGGGTGGCCCACTCCCCGCCGCTGACGCCGCCGTACCGGGTGGTAAAGGCGTGCCGCGCGGGCAGGAGGTCGGAGGTTCTATAGATAAGGTCGTTTTTTCGTTGTTCAAGAAACATAACATCACTGCCTGCCTTGTAAGGAGAAGAGGGGAACTGTTGGAAGCATCGCCATGTATAGGCGAGCTCCTGAGGTGATGCCGCCTCTCGTCTCTCACCAAACGCGAGCCCAGCGAAGCGGGTCGCGTTTGGAAAGGAGCCGCAGCGGAATGGACGAGCCCCGGCGCCTGCCGCCGGGACGAGGGATATGGAGCTTGCGGCGACTCATTCGTTGCGGCCGCAGCACTCCTTATACTTCAGCGGCCTTGAGCCGTCTTCTTTCCATTTGCCGCAGGGGCAGGGATCGTTGCGTCCCGGCTTGGCGACCTTGCGGACGGGCTGCTTTTTCACGGTGCCGTCGCCGCCCACGGATTCCGTTGAGTTTTTTGCGACGCTCTTGCGCTGCACGCCCTCCTCCTTGCGGATACGGACGGTGAACATCCGGCGCACGGTCTCGGAGCGGATACCGTTGATCATCTCCTCGAACATATCGTAGCCGTCGCGCTTGTAGGCGTCGATGGGCTTTTCGTTGGCGTAGGCGCGCAGGCGGACATCCTGCTTGAGATCGTCCATGGCGTCGATATGGTCCATCCAGTATTCGTCCACCACGCGCAGCATGACCACGCGCTCCAGCTCGCGCATGACAGGGGTGCCGTCCGGCCCGACGCCGAAGGCGGCTTCACGGGCAGCGTAGACGTGCTCCGCGCCCTCCATGACCACCTGAGTGATCTTGTCGGCGTCGGCCTTGCCGCCAAAGGAATCCATCCGGATGGCGCCTCTGGGCAGAAACAGTTTGGTGAAGGGATCCATCGCCTCGTCCAGCTGCTCCTGGGTCTCGGCGCGGCCGCCCTCCAGCCCGGAGGCCACGGTGGCGGAGACATATTCCCGCAGCATCTCGTGGATATGCTCGTGCAGGTCCTCGCCCTCCAGTACCATGCGGCGCTCGTCATAGATCAGGTTGCGCTGCTGGTTCATGACGTCGTCGAATTCCAGCACGCTCTTACGAGTCTCGAAGTTGCGGCTCTCCACGGTCTTCTGGGCCTGCTCGATGGCGTTGGAGAGCATCTTGTTGTCCAGCGGGGTATCCTCGTCCACGCCCAGGGTATCCATCATGTTCATCACCCGCTCGGAGCCGAACAGGCGCATGATATCGTCGGTCATGGCGATGAAGAAGCGGCTCTCGCCGGGGTCGCCCTGCCGGCCGGAACGGCCGCGCAGCTGATTGTCGATACGGCGGGATTCGTGGCGCTCGGTGCCCAGGATGAACAATCCGCCGGCCTGCTTCACCTGCTCCGCCTCGTCGGCGGTGGCGGTCTTATACTCGGCCTGCTTGTCGGCGTACAGCTGGCGGGCGGCCAGAATTTCCTCGTTGTCGGTATCGGCGTAGCCGGTGGCCTCGGCGATGATCTCCTCGGTATAGCCGGCCTTCTTCAGGTCGCTGCGGGCCATATAGTCCGGGTTGCCGCCCAGCATGATATCGGTGCCGCGGCCGGCCATGTTGGTGGCGATGGTCACCGTTCCGAACTTGCCCGCCTGGGCCACGATCTCGGCTTCCTTTTCGTGCTGCTTGGCGTTGAGGACGTTGTGCTTTACGCCCTGCTTTTTCAGCATGGCGGACAGCAGTTCGCTCTTTTCGATGGAGATGGTGCCCACCAGCACGGGCTGGCCCTTGGCATGGCACTCCTTGATCTGCTCGATGATGGCCCGGTACTTGCCCTCCTCGGTCTTGTAGACCACGTCGGGATTGTCCTTGCGCACCACGGGTTTGTTGGTGGGAATCTCGATGATATCCAGCTGATAGATGGCCTGGAATTCGGCCTCCTCGGTGAGGGCGGTACCCGTCATGCCGGAGAGCCTGTCGTACAGGCGGAAGTAATTCTGGAAGGTGATGGTGGCCAGGGTCTTGTTCTCTTTCTGAACGTCCACCCGCTCCTTGGCCTCGATGGCCTGATGCAGGCCCTCGCTGTAGCGGCGGCCCAGCATGATACGGCCCGTGAACTCGTCCACAATAAGGACTTCGCCGTCCTTGACCACATAGTCGATGTCCCGCTTCATGATTCCGTGGGCCTTCAGGGCCTGGTTGATGTGGTGGGTCAGGGTGGCGTTTTCGATATCGGAGAGGTTTTCCACGCTGAAGAACCGCTCGGCCTTGGCCACGCCTCTGGCCGTGAGGGTGGAGGTGCGCAGCTTTTCGTCCACCACATAGTCGGCGTCCAGATCCACATCCTCCTCCTGCTTTTCGTCGGTGGTGGCGTAGACGATCTTTTTGAGGCCGGAGACAAAATCGTCCGCCCGGCGGTAGAGGTCGGTGGATTCGGTACCCTGGCCGGAAATGATCAGCGGGGTGCGGGCCTCGTCGATGAGGATGGAGTCCACCTCGTCCACGATAGCGAAGGCGTGCCCGCGCTGGACCATCTGCTCCTTGTAGATGGCCATGTTGTCCCGGAGGTAATCGAAGCCCATCTCGTTGTTGGTGCCGTAGGTGATGTCGCAGGCGTAAGCCTCCCGCCGCTCGGCGGGGGTCTTGTCGTGGATGATCAGGCCCACGGACACGCCCAGGAAGCGGTGGATCTTGCCCATCCATTCCGAGTCGCGCTTGGCCAGATAGTCGTTCACCGTGACGATGTGGACACCCTCGCCCGTGAGGGCGTTGAGGTAGGCGGGCAGCACGGCCACCAGAGTCTTGCCTTCGCCGGTCTTCATCTCGGCGATACGGCCCTGATGCAGCACCACGCCGCCGATGAGCTGCACGCGGAAGGGCTTCATGCCCACCACGCGCCACGAGGCCTCCCGCACGGTGGCGAAAGCCTCCGGCAGGAGTTCGTCCAGCGTCTCACCCTGATTCAGCCGCTCCTTGAATTCGGCGGTCTTGGCCTTGAGCTGCTCGTCCGTCATGGCGGTATATTCCGGCTCCAGCGCCTCGATCTTATCCACGATGGGATAGACCCGTTTCAGCTCCTTGCCGGAGTGGTTGCCAAATATTTTTTCTATAAAGCCCATGTGTGCGGATCTCACTTTCACTTAGAATACTCAAATAAACAGAACTATCCATTGAATATTATTGAATTATTAGTATAACACATCTTTATGAACAAGAAAAGGGCAAATCGGGCAATTTTATAATTGAACGGCGGCGGTCCGCGGTGTAGAATGGAATAGATTTTGACAAAGGAGTACGGACATGGAGCGGCGCGACCATCACAAGAGACACGTTTTCTGGTGGAGTCTGGCCCGGCCGGTGGCGAAAGCCCTGTCCGGGGCGTTGTTTTGTTACAGCGGGGACGTCTGTGCCCTGCCCGGGCCGCTGTACATCGTGGCCAACCACAACTGCGACCTGGACCCGGCCTTCGTGGTGGCCGCCTTCCGTGAGCAGGCCGCCTTCGTGGGCAGCGAGCACATTTTGCGGCAGGGGCTGCTCTCGCGCTTCCTCGTGCGCATCAACGACCCCATCGGCCGGCAGAAGGGCGGCAGCGCCGCCGGCGCGGTAAAAGAGATGCTGCGGCGGCTGAAAAACGGCCGCTCCGTGTGTCTTTTCCCGGAGGGGAACCGCTCTTTCGACGGGGTGACCCGGCCCTTCCCGCCCGCCACGGGCAAGCTGGCCCGGGCCAGCGGGGCCACGCTGGTGACTTTCCGCATCTCCGGCGGGTATCTGTCCAACCCCCGCTGGGGCGAGGGGCTGCGCCGGGGCCGGGTGCGCGGCGTCGTCGCCGGGATCTATCCCCCGGAGAAGCTCCGCGCCATGACGGAGGACGCCGTCAACGCGGCCATCGCCGCCGATCTTTTTGAGGACGCCTGGGAAGCCCAGCGGGCCCACCCCGTCCCTTACCGGGGCAGACGGCTGGCGGAGCATCTGGAGACGCTGCTGTTCACCTGTCCCGCCTGCGGCAAAATGCATCGGATGCAGAGTGCCGGCAGCCGCTTTTTCTGCCGCGGCTGCGGCTATGAGGTGCGCTATGACGCCGCCGGCTTTTTTACGGGCAGGGACGTGAGGTTCGACACCGTGCGGGCGTGGAATCTCTGGCAGGACGGCCAGATCGCCGCGCTGTGCCGGAGCGCCGGGGAGGGGCCGATCTTTACCGACACCGGCATGGCGCTTTATGAGATCGACACGGGGCGGCGGGCCAAAAAGCTGGCCGAGGGGACGCTGCGGCTTTTCCGCGGCCGGCTGGAGCTGCCCGGCGGGCTGACCATCCCCGCGGCGGAGATCAGCGGGATGTCCGTGCGGGGGCAGAAGGATCTGTTCGTGAGCTGCGGGGACAGGCACTACCTGCTGAAAACGCCCCTTGTCCGCTGCACCGTCAAGTATCTGACCGCCTGTGCCCGGCTGGGAAGCGCCGTGGGCTACGGCGTGTAACATAGCATTTAGGAGAGAGAAAAAAATGAGTAAAATAGGGTTCGACAACGACAAGTATGTGAAGCTGCAATCCCAAAACATCCGCGACCGCATCGACAAATTCGGCGGCAAGCTGTATCTGGAATTCGGCGGCAAGCTGTTCGACGATTTTCATGCCTCCCGGGTACTGCCGGGCTTTCAGCCGGACAGCAAGGTGCGGATGCTGCTGGAAATGAAGAACGAAGCCGAAATCGTCATCGCCATCTCGGCGGACGACATCGAGCGCAGCAAACGCCGGGGCGATCTGGGGATCACCTATGACGACGACACCCTGCGCCTGATCGACGCTTTTCGCGGCATCGGCCTGTACGTGGGCAGCGTCGTCATCACCCACTACCGGGGCCAGGCCGTGGCCGACGCCTTTCAGAAACGGCTGGAGACGCTGGGCGTCCGGGTCTACCGCCACTACATTATCCCCGGCTATCCCTCCGACGTGGCGCTTATCGTCTCCGACGACGGCTTCGGGAAAAACGACTACATTGAGACCGAGCGCCGCCTGGTGGTGGTCACCGCCCCCGGCCCCGGCAGCGGCAAAATGGCCACCTGCCTGAGCCAGCTGTACCACGAGCACATGCGCGGCGTCTGCGCGGGCTACGCCAAGTTCGAGACCTTCCCCATCTGGAACCTGCCGCTGAAGCATCCGGTGAATCTGGCCTACGAGGCGGCCACCGCCGATCTGGACGACGTGAACATGATCGACCCTTTTCATCTGGAGGCCTACGGCGTGACCACCGTGAACTACAACCGGGATGTGGAAATATTTCCCGTTCTGGACGCCATGTTCCGCAGGATCTACGGCGAAAGCCCCTATAAGAGCCCCACGGACATGGGCGTGAACATGGCGGGCTACTGCATCACCGACGATGAGGTCTGCCGCGGCGCTTCCAGGCAGGAGATCCTCCGCCGCTGGTACGCCGCGGCGGTATCCTCCCGGCAGGGCCTGTCCGATCCCGCCGAGGTGAAGAAAATCGAACTGCTGATGAATTTACTGGGGATCGGCGCCGGGGACCGCCCCGTGGTGGCGGCGGCGCTGGAGCGGGCGGAGGCCACCGGCGGTCCCGCCGTGGCCATCGAGCTGCCGGAAGGGGACATCGTCACCGGCAAGACCTCCGCCCTGCTGGGCGCGGCGTCCGCCTGCCTGCTCAACGCCGTGAAGGCGCTGGCCGGCATCGACAGGAAGCTGCCCCTGATGGCCCCCGGCGTGATCGAGCCCATCCAGCGGATGAAGATCAACCATCTGGGCAACCATAACCCCCGCCTGCACACGGACGAACTGCTGATCGCGCTGGCCATCTGCGCGGTGACCAATCCCATGGCGGAGCTGGCCATCGGGCAGCTGGACCGGCTGCGCGGATGCGAGGCGCATTCCTCGGTCATCCTCTCCGCCGCGGACGCCAACGTATTCAAAAAGCTGGGCGTGAACATCACCTACGAGCCGAGATACCAGGTGAAAAAACTGTTCCACGGCTGACTTCCAGCGTTCGCAAGGCCAGATCCCCCGGAAAGGCGGCCGCCTTTCCGGGGGATCTGGCTATTTGTCTTATTTCGCCTTGGCGTTGAGGATCTTCATAAACTCTTCGCCGGTGATGGTCTCCTTGGAATTGAGGTAGTCCGCCAGCTCGCGGAGCTTGGGCTCGTTTGCCCGCAGCAGGCCCAGGGCCTTTTCGTGCTGCGCCCTCACCAGCGCCACCACCTTCTTGTCGATGTCGGCGGCAGTGGCTTCGGAGCAGGACAGGCTGGAGTCCCCGCCCAGATACCGGTTGGTGGTGGTCTCCAGCGCCACCATATCGAAGTCCTTGCTCATGCCGTACTTGGTAATCATGGCCCGGGCCAGCTTGGTGGCCTGCTCGATGTCGTTGGAAGCGCCGGTGGTAACGGTGCCGAAGATCAGCTCCTCCGCGGCGCGCCCGCCGGTGAAGGTGGCGATCTTGTTTTCCAGCTCCTCCCTGCTCATCAGGTTATGCTCGCCCTCGTCCACCTGCATGGTGTAGCCCAGCGCGCCGGAGGTGCGGGGCACGATGGTGATTTTGGTGACCGGGGCGGAGTGGGTCTGCAGCGCGGCCACCAGCGCGTGGCCGGTCTCATGGTAGGACACGATCTTCCGCTCCTCGTCGGAGAGAATCTTGTTCTTCTTCTGATAGCCCGCGATGACCACCTCGATGCTCTCCTCCAGATCGGCCTGATTGACATACTGCCGGTGCTCGCGCACGGCGCGCAGCGCGGCTTCGTTGACCAGATTGGCCAGCTCCGCGCCGGAGCAGCCGGCGGAAGCCCGGGCGATGGCGGAAAAGTCCACGTCGTCCCCCAGCCGGACCTTTTTGGCGTGGACGCGGAGAATGGCTTCGCGCCCGATCAGATCGGGCAGCTCCACGGGTACCCGGCGGTCGAACCGGCCGGGGCGCAGCAGCGCGGGGTCCAGCACGTCGGGCCGGTTGGTGGCGGCCAGAATGACCACGCCCTTGGACCCGTCGAAGCCGTCCATCTCCGTGAGCAGCTGGTTGAGGGTCTGCTCGCGCTCGTCGTTGCCGCCCAGCGCGCCGCCGTCCCTCTTTTTGCCGATGGTATCGATCTCGTCGATGAACACGATGCAGGGGGCCTTGTCGTTGGCCTGCTTAAAGAGGTCGCGGACCTTGGACGCGCCCATGCCCACGAACATCTCCACGAACTCGGAGCCCGCGATGGAGAAGAAGGGCACCCCGGCTTCGCCGGCCACAGCCTTGGCCAGCAGGGTCTTGCCCGTGCCGGGAGGGCCCACCAGCAGCGCGCCCTTGGGCATATGCGCGCCGATGCTGTTGTATTTGGTCGGGTCGTGGAGGAAGTCCACGATCTCGGAGAGGGCCTCCTTGGCCTCCTCCTCGCCGGCCACGTCGGAAAACTTGATGCCGGTTTCGGAGGGGACGTAGACCTTGGCCCCGGATTTGCCGAAGGACATGGCGTTGCCGAAGCCGCCGGTGCCCGCGGCCATCTTTTTCACCAGAAATTCGCCCAGGGCGATGAAAACCAGCGTGGGCAGCACCCAATAGAGCAGGAAGGTGGTGATCGCGGACTGCTGCTGCACGATCTGCGTGCCGTAGCTGGCGCCGGAGGCGGCCAGCTCCTTGACGAGATCGGGGTCGCTCATCAAGCCGGTCTTGTAGTATTTGACGGGGTCGGCGGTGTCGGAGAACACGATCTGGTTGTCCTGCACCTCCACCTCCTTGACCTGCTTGTCGCTGAGCATTTGCTGGAAGGTGCTGTAGTCCACCTCCTTGACGCTGGACTGCACCAGAGACGGAAACAGCGTGGCGTTGAGGATAAGCAGCAGGAGAATGACGAAGATGTAATACCAGGCCAGCGGCTTTTTCGGCGATTTGGGCGTCTGCATGGCAAAGCCTCCTTTGGGCGGCGTTTCTTTTTTCTTATTCTTATCACGAAATTCCCCGTCATACAAGGTACAGATTGTAAATTGTATGGGAACGCCCCCGGTCGGATGGCCGGGGGGGTATTATTCGCCTTCGATGGTGCGTACAAACATCCCCAGCGTCTCGGGCCGGTCGTGCATCTCCAGCGCGCAGCCCTCCATAGGCGTGCCGCGCACCGCGATATCGAACACGATGCCCAGCTGCCGGTGGTTCACGGCGGAGTAGCCGCCGATGTCCATAATGATGCGGGTTATCCTTTTCAGGCCGTTCTCTGCCGCCGCCCGCAGGGCGATGTCGCAGACCTCCTGCGCGATGGCCGCCTCGTGCATCTCACTACTTTTTGCTCTGGCGCTTGAGATTGGGCTCGCGCACCAGCGCTTTTTTCAGCGGCTTGCAGAACAGCGTCCGCTCCTCGTCCACCATTTTGCGCACGTCTCTGGGGCATTTGGTCACACACACGCCGCAGCCGATGCAGCGGGCGTATTCCACAAACACCTTGCCGGTCTGGGCGTTGAAGCCCGTGGCCACGGTGGGGCAGAAACGGTTGCAGATGTTGCAGCCGCTGCAGTTTTCGGGGTGGACGATGACGGGCTTGGCGTGGGAGCGCAGATACAGCGGCTGCATCCCGCCCCGGGTGTAGGAGCCCAGCATCTCGCAGCAGTGGGTGTCGCAGTTGCAGATGGCGGTGGTGGGCTTACCCATGTCGCAGCCGTAATGGAACACCTGATGGATGCAGCCCTTTTTCTCGCAGTCCACCAGAATGTCGATGGCTTCCTGCCTGGTCACGGCGCGGCCGACCTTGTATTCGATGATCTGGCGGGCGATATCGCCCACGCAAAGGCAGACCTCCTGCGGCTCCGTCACCTTTTCGGGCAGGCCCTCATGGGCGCGGACATTGCGGCAGAAGCAGTGCATCAGGCTGATGGGCTCATCGTCGGGCAGGCTCTCCAGAAAAGCCTTGAGCTGATAGGACGGATAGACGGAGGAGGTGTCGCAGGACAGCTTTTTGTCCACGGCCACCACTTTTTTTGAGGCGGCCTTGCCCTCCAGGGGCAGGGCCACGTCGATGTGGCCGGGGTCGCCTTTGAGCTTGCCGAGATTGTTCATGGCGGCGTAGCCCGTGCGCATGGGCTCAATATTCAGCGTCGTCACCATGCCGATGGCGGAGGTGAAGAGCTCGGTGGCGCGCTGCACCACAGGGCCGTCCTCACCGTTGGACAGCGGGAACTCGAACCACCCGGGCAGCATGGGCGCGAGGTCGTAATACACCGGCGCGTCCTTGGGATAGCGCTTTTCCAGCAGGCCCCGGCGGCACATCTCGTAAAGGCAGGCATCCCAGTCGGCGCCGTGATAAAGCGCGCGCAGTTCCTCCTCGCTGTTGCCGCCGGGCTTCATGTCCATCAGCACGTCGACCATATCGTCGGCGATAAACAGCCTGCAATACTGCTCAAACTGGGGCACAGGCGGCTGGGGGATATTGGTGCGCCTGTTCATTTTTGCCATAAGTTTGGCATATTTGATGTATTCCATGGTCGCGCCTTTCCTTTGAAAAAATTCTATGTCAGACATATTCCGTCTCGATGGTGAGGATAATCTCGAAGTCCGGGTATTTTCCCCCGATGAAGGCGCGAAAGTCGGTCTCCAGCTTGTCCCGGTCCTTCATCTCATAGTCCACCACGAGGTCGCAGTAGAGCTGCTTTGCCCCGTGGGGCAGATACAGCGCGTGGTAGCTGACCACATGCTCGCAGCCCGCCACGAACCGGGCGATGACCCGCCGCAGCTCCCGCTGCTCGGGGTCGTCGGCGTCCACGGCGTACATACCGAACACCATCACCACGCCGTACTTGTGCAGGATGCGCAGCTGCAGATCGTGGATGACGGCGTAGACCTCGCCCAGGGTCTTTTCATGATCGATCTCGATGTTCACGGAGCCGGAATAGGCGTCCGGCCCGTAGTTGTGCAGCATCATATCCGCGGCGTTGAGGACGCAGGGTGTGGCGCGCACTTCCTCATAGATCTCATCGGCCAGTTTCTTGTCCGCGGGCTCGCCCAGAAGCTTGCCGACGGTGCCGCTGAGCACGTCCCACCCGGATTTAAGGATGAACACGGAGGTCACGATGCCGGCCCAGGCGTCCACGGAATAGTGAAACAGCAAAAACGCCAGCGCGGAGGCGATGGTGACGGCGGACACCACGGAGTCGTTGCGGCAGTCGGTGCCCACGGCCACCAGCGCGTCGGAATTCACCGCCCGGCCCTTTTTCACCGTGTAGCTGCCCAGCGCCAGCTTCACCCCGGCGGACACCGCCACCACGGCGATGGACACATAGGACACGGCGATGGCCCCGGGGTGGATCACCAGCTTTACGGAGCTGATGAGCAGCTCCGCGCCGGTGACCAGAATGAAGCCCGCGATGATGAGACTGGTGAGATACTCCACCCGCCCGTAGCCGAAGGGGTGCTCTTTGGTGGGGCTTTTTCCGGACAGCCTGGTGCCCACAATGGTGATGAGGGACGAACCGGAATCCGTGGCGTTGTTCACACCCTCGGAGATGATGGCGATGGAGGACGCCATTGCGCCCACCGTGATCTTCACCGCCGCCAGCAGCAGATTCACCAGAATGCCCAGCGCGGAGGTGGTGACGACGGTCCCTTCCCGGGTGCCCGGTTTCTGGCGCAGGACTTTATACAGCAATTTCATGGGTATCTTTTCCACCTCCAAAACCAGTGTTGTCGGCAGGTATAAGATACCCTGTTCCGCCCTGAATTGCAAGACTTTCGCCTGGAAAAGCCGCCCGGCCGGGCGGCTTTTCCAGGCGGGCGGTCACATCCAGCCCATGGCGCCGAACACAATCAGGCAGGCGATGTTCACGCCGAAGATGATACCCAGCGTCAGCAGCTTGTTTTTCATCTTCTCCATGTCATGTACCACAAAGGCCATGGTGAAAAACGGCAGATAGCCGATGAGCCAGATCAACCACGGGCAGGAGCGGCTCCACCAGCTGTATTCCCACGTGAGGACGCCGCACCAGTTGAGAAAACACTCGATGCACACGGACAGGGTCGTCAGCGCCACGGCGTAGAACACCCGATTGTTGACGCCAAGGATCTTGGCGTGCTTATCCTCCGGCAGCATCAGGCACGCCGCCACGCCCATGACCAGAAACATGAAGCTGATCTCGATGTTGTAGCCGATGAGAATCAGCAGCGCGGTGTCGCCCACGCCCGCCGGGGTGCCCCACACGGGGGCGTAATTTGTGGCGTGGAACACGATGCTGTTCCAGATCTCGTTGAAAATGTCCATGCCCCACAGGGCCAGACCGCCCAGCACCACATCCCATTTTTTCTCGTGCATCAGCTTGGTGTAGATATACAGGACGATGAGCAGCAGGGGGACGACATACCACTTCATGGTGGCCTGCGGATTGCGGAGGATTTCCAGCGCGCTGCGGGAATACTCGGTCATATCAACGCCTCCTTCATCACTATGGGAAACATTGGAACTATTATATCCCAAACAATCCGTATCGTCCAGCGAAAAAACAGGGCGGGATAAAATCATCCCGCCCATGAAGGCCTCTCTTATTTCGCCATGAGTTCCCTGATGGTGTCGCCCAGAATTTTGATGCCCTTTTCGATCTTCTCGTCGGTGCTGTTGGAGTAGTTGATGCGCATGGTGCGCACGTCGCGGTCATACTCGTAGAACGGGTCGCCGGGGCAGACGGCCACGCCCCTTGCGATGGCGGCGTAATACACATCCAAAGCCCTGAGGCCCTCGGGCATGGTGGCCCACATGAACATGCCGCCCTCGGGGCTGGTGAAGGTCACGCCCTCGGGCATATACCTGGCCATGCAGGCCATCATGTACTCGGCCTTTTCCTTGTAGAGCTTCTTCGTCTCGTCGATATGGGCGTCCAGGTCGTTGTCGGCCAGATACTGGGCCAGCACCATCTGGCAGAAGATGTTGGTGTGCAGATCCTCGGTCATCTTATAGGCCAGCAGCTTGCTGCGCAGCTCCTCGTTGCGGCAGCAGATCCAGCCGATGCGCATGCCGGGGGAAACGACCTTGGAGAAGGTGCCCAGCATACAGCACTGCTCGCCCAGATACCGGCCGAAGGAATAGCCGCCGTCGCCGGTGAAGCGCAGCTCGCTGTAAGGGTTGTCCTCGATAAGCAGCATATTGGACTTGGCGATGATGGCCGCGGCCTTCTCCCGCACCTCGGGGCTGTAGGTCAGGCCGGTTGGATTCTGGAAGCTGGGGATAATATACATAAACTTGGGCTGATGGGCGGCCAGCGCCGCGGCCAGCTCGGCGCAGTTGATGCCGTCGGCGCGCAGCTCCACGGGCAGCACCCTGGGCCCGTACAGATGGAAGGACTGCAGCGCGGCCAGATAAGTGGGATTTTCCACCACGATCTCGTCGCCGGGGTCCAGCATCACCGCGGAGAGCATGTCCAGCGCCTGCTGGGAGCCGTTGGTGATGATGATATCGCAGGGCCTCACGTCCATGACGCCCATTTTCTCATAGCGTTTGGCGATGAAGGCGCGCAGGGGCTCGTAGCCCTCCGTGGTGCTGTACTGCAGAGCGGCCACGCCGTTATTCTCCAGCACCTTCTGAACGGCCCGCTCCATCTCCTTCACGGGGAAGGACGCGGAGTTCGGCAGGCCGCCCGCAAAGGAAATAATGTCGGGAGAAGCTCCCGCCTTGAGTATGGACGATGTGAATTCTCCCTGAAAGTCCGGTTTGGTGATCCGTTCAGATAATTTGAACTGCATTGTGACATTTCCTCCTTTGCGGATAAAAATTTACCGCCGGGCACAGCGGTTTCGTCGCCCCGGCGTGTATATGGCGATATTCTAGCACTTTCCCGTCTTCACTTCAACGCAACAATGTGCTAAATATTTTCATTTTTTCTGCATAAAAACAGGGAATAATAGATAAGAACGAGAAACGTCCCCCGCCGGAAGGAACGGCGGGGGACGTTCGCTCAATGGGGTCTGATAAGGGCGATCCTGCGCGATGGTTAACGGGCGCAGGAGGGCTTTCGTAAAACTGGGCGGCGGTCAGGGCTTTTCTTCCACGCGCCTGGCGCCGGGAAACCTGATCCGCCGATCGCGGCGAAAATGTCATTTTATATGACATTTAAGTTCAAAATATCGACCGGGAAATCCTTCCTGGCGAAAAATTCCCGGCAATATTTTATGTTTACTTTGCGGCGAACTGGCTCACGAAGAGGTCACACAGAGCTTTGAGCCTCGCCTTGGTATCCAGCTCGGTGACACTGGGCACGCCCACGGTGAGGCGCTGCATCAGGCCGAGGATGGCGTCGTAGGAGTTATAGTAGAGCTGTTTGATGTTGGCGTCGGGGTTCACGGTACCGTCCTCGATGCCCTTTCGCACGGCCTGCGCCAGCGGGCCGGCATAAGTCTCGAACTTTTCCGGCGGGCGGTTCACCACCTCGTGGTTCTTGCCCGCGTTGAAAAGAGCCACTTCCGCATCCAGCGAGAAACGAATGCCGCGCGGGTCAACAAACAGCAGGCTGGAATAGGCGTTGAGGAGCACGCTCACCTGCTCGATCCCCGTCATGCCCGGGTAGTCCGCCGCCGCCAGTGTGTCCGACGTATGTTTTTTTGCCTTTTCCCAATAGAGGAACGCCGCCGCGATGACGATGTCCGTCTTGGTGGCGAAATAGCGGAAAATGGAGCGCTCCGTCAGCCCGCTGCGGCGGGCGATATCGCTGACCTTGGTCTTCTCGATACCGTTTTCGATGAAGCATTCCAGCGCTTTCTCCGTGGCCATGCGTTTGTTGTTTTCTCTCAGCTGCTCCAGCGACATAGGCACCTCCATCGATAGCCCAGTTTTGTCAGCTTAACTGACAAGTATATTATAGCGCACTGTGTTAAATTTGCAACAAAAATCGGACCGGCAGCTTTAACAAAGATGTCAGTCCGATTTTATGCAATTTATTCGAGTCTTGCCCGGACGGCGGCCAGATAGTCCGCGCTGGAGACCCCCTTTTCATCTCCGCCGCGGAGCGCGGCCAGATCGCCGGTCATGACGCCGCCGCGGATAGTGTCCAGCGCGGCGTTTTTCAGCCTTTCGGCGAAACCGGTCAGGGCGGTGTTGCCGTCCAGCTCGCCCCGCTTGCCCAGCGCCCCGGCCCAGGCGAAGATGGTGGCCACGGGGTTGGAGGAGGGCTGCTCGCCCTGAAGATAGCGGTAGTAATGGCGGGTGATGGTGCCGTGGGCGGCCTCGTATTCAAAATTCCCGTCCGGCGTACACAGGACGCTGGTCATCATGGCCAGCGAACCGAAGGCGGAGGAGACCATATCGCTCATCACGTCGCCGTCGTAGTTTTTCAGCGCCCAGACGAAGCCCCCCTCCGAGCGCATGGCCCTGGCCACGGCATCGTCGATGAGGGTGTAAAAATAGTGCAGGCCCGCTTTGTCGAAGGCGGCCCTGTTCTCCTCATAGGTCTCGGCCATGATGTCCCGGAAGGTGCCGTCATAGGCCTTGCAGATGGTATCCTTGGCGGAGAACCACAGATCCTGGCCGGTGGTGAGGGCGTAGGCAAAGCAGGCGCGGGCAAAGTTGCGGATGGATTCGTCCCGGTTGTAGATGCCCTGAAGCACGCCGGGGCCGGTGAAGCGGCAGATCTCCTTTTTCCACACCTGCCCGTCCTCCCCGGTGAAGGAGAGCTCCGCCGTGCCGGGGCCCGGCACCCGGTATTCCGCGGCGCTGTACTGGTCGGCGCTGGAGTGGCGGGCGATGGTGATGGGCCTTTTCCAGCTCTTCACCGCGGGCTCGATGCCCGAAACGAGAATGGGGGCGCGGAAGGTGGTGCCGTCCAGAATGTCGCGGATGGTGCCGTTGGGGCTCCTGTACATCCGTTTGAGATGGTACTCCTCCATGCGCTTGGTGTTTGGGGTAATGGTGGCGCATTTCACGCCCACGTGCAGCCGCTTCACGGCGGCGGCCGCCTCCACGGTCACGGCGTCGTCGGTGGCGTCCCGGTTTTGAAGGCCCAGATCGTAATATTCGGTGTTCAGCTCGACAAACGGCGTCAGCAGTTGATCCTTGATCATCTGCCACAGCACGCGGGTCATCTCGTCGCCGTCCATCTCCGCGATGGGGTTTTGCATTCTGATCTTGTTCATGGCTCATTTCCTTCTTTCCGCGTACCAGTTCATCAGGCAGCCCGCCAGCAGAATTTCCCGCTCCCCGGCGGTGAGGGGGCCGATGGCAAAGACGTATTCCCTGCCGTTCACGGTACCCGTGACCGTGTCCGCGCCGCCCGCCACGGCGGCGCGCACGCCCGGCAGCGACACCCGGTCGCCGGGGGCGAAGTCGAAGGGCGCGCCCTCGGCCAGCACCAGGGGCAGCATCCCCCAGTTGATGCAGTTGGAGCGGTAGCGCTTGGTGGCGAATTTCCGGCAGATATTGGCCCCGCCGCCCAGCACCCGCTGACAGGAGGCGGCCTGTTCCCGGGCGCTGCCGTCGCCGGGACACTCGGCAAAGATGCAGGAGGCCCGCCCCGCGGCCCTGATCTTCCTGGTCCGCGGCACATAGTCCGGCTCCCGGCGGGACAGGGTAAATTCCGCCAGCTTCAGCGGATTGGAGCGGTAGGAGCTGGTCTCGCCGGAGGGGATGAGCTCGTCCGTGGTGGTGACGGGGTCGTGCAGCACCGCCGCCAGCTCCAGCTCCAGATCGTCGGGCAGGGGCGGGATGTCCGGCCAGGGCGTGATATTTGGCCCAAAGCGGAGCTCCTCGTCCGCCAGGGGCCTGCCCCAGCCGTTGTAGACCCGCTTTTCATACACGGCGGCGTCGAATTCCCGCTTTGTCTCCGCCGGGGGCGCATAGTCGATCTCCGTGGCGGCGGTGAGCGCGCCGTGGTTCCGGGCCGTGGCCGCGATGGAGCGCGCGTCCATCAGCGCCACGCCGGCCAGCTGCCCGTCGCCGGGCCTGGAGCCCTCCCGGTTGGGGAAGTTCCGGGTGGTGTGGCGGACGCTGAGGCAGTCGTTGCCCGGCACGTCCCCCGCGCCGAAGCAGGGCCCGCAGAAGCAGGGCTTGAACACCGCTCCCGCTTCGAGCAGGCTTTGCTGCACGCCGCTTTTGATGAGTTCCAGATTCACGGGGATGGAGGAGGGGTATACGGACAGAGAGAAATAGCCGTTCCCCGTACCGCCGTCTTTCAGGATGGCGGCGGCCTCGGCGATATTGTCGTACATCCCGCCGGCGCAGCCCGCGATGACGCCCTGATCCACCGCAAGGACGCCGTTATGAACCTTGCCCGTCAGATTCAGCTTTGCCTTGCCGCCGAACTGGTTCTCCGCCCGTTTTTCCGCTTCCCGCAGAATGTCGCCCGGGTTCTCTTTGAATTCCCGGATGGCGTACGCCTCCGACGGGTGGAAGGGCAGCGCGATCATGGGCTCCACCGCGGAGAGGTCGATCCCGATCAGCCCGTCGTACCGCGCGCCCTCCGCCGGGGCGAGCGCCTTGTAGGCGTCGGGGCGGCCGTGGACGGACAGGTATTCCGCCACCTTCTCGTCCGTTTCCCAGATGGAAGTCAGGCAGGCCGTCTCCGTGGTCATCACGTCGATGCCGATGCGGAAGTCCATGGGCAGATTTTTCACGCCCGGCCCCGCGAATTCCAGCACCTTGTTTTTTGCAAAGCCGTTTTTGTAGACCGCGCCGCACAGGGCGAGCGCCACGTCATGGGGGCCCACGCCCCGGGCGGGGCTGCCGGTGAGGTACACCAGCACTACCTCCGGGGCCGCGATGTCATAGGTGTCGCCTAAAAGCTGCTTCACGATCTCGGGGCCGCCCTCGCCCACGCCCACGGTGCCCAGCGCGCCGAAACGGGTATGGCTGTCCGAGCCCAAAATCATCCGCCCGCAGCCGGTCAGGGTCTCCCGGGCGTACTGGTGAATGACGGCCAGATTGGCCGGGACATAGACGCCGCCGTATTTCCGCGCGGCGGACAGGCCGAAGATATGGTCGTCCTCGTTAATGGTGCCGCCCACGGCGCACAGGCTGTTGTGGCAGTTGGTCAGCACATAGGGCACCGGGAACCGGGTCAGGCCCGAAGCCCTGGCCGTCTGGATAACGCCCACATAGGTGATGTCGTGGGAAATGAGGCTGTCAAATTTGATGTGCAGCGCCCCCCCGCCGGCGCTGTGCGCGCGCAGGATGCGCGCACACATCGTCCCATTCCGGTCGCCGGTCTCCGCATTCTCCGCATTCTCCGCCGGGACCGGCCGGTCGTCCCGATAGACAAAAGCTCCATTTTGCAGCTTAATCATGGCATTCGTCTCCATTGTATAAAACAGAATAGCGCTATTATGGCATACCTCCGCGCAAATTTCAAGATAATGCAAAACAATCTTTACAAAAATGCAAATATGGCGGAGAATCTCCGGGAATTGGGGCTATATCCCCGGCAATTTTGCAATTTTCAAAAAATATCTTGCAAAAAATCCGGAATCGCGCTATGATAGCGCCATCATTGCAAAAAGGAACGGTATCGTTTATGGATCTCTATTCCTCTAACATCAATCTTCTGGCGGAGCTGGAAGCGCTGAACGCGGACGTGTCCTCCGCCTATTCCATCGGTCCTGAGCAGTACGCCACCGTGGATGTGAAGCGCGGTCTGCGCAACTCCGACGGCACCGGCGTCATCATCGGCGTCACGGACGTGGGCAGTGTTCAGGGCTACACCGTCATCGACGGCGAGCGCGTGCCCATGCCGGGCAGGCTGTATTACCGGGGCATCAGCGCCACGGATATCGCCGAGGCCCATTTGAAGGACGGCACCTTCGGCTACGAGGAGGCCGTGTATCTGCTGCTGATGGGCCGGCTGCCCGACCGGCGGCAGAATGCCTTGTTCCGCCAGGTGCTGGACGAGGCCCGCACCCTGCCCGCGGGTTTTGTGGAGGACGTGATCTTCAAGGCCCCCGCCTACAATCTGATGAATCAGCTCTCCCGCAGCGTGCTGGCGCTGTATTCCTACGACCCCAGCCCGGACGACACCTCTCTGTCCAATATGCTGCGCCAGTCGGTGGAGATTGTGGCGCGGATGCCGCTGATCGTGGCCAACGCCCACGCCGTGATGCGCCACTATCTCCTGGGGCACTCGCTGTATATCCACAACCCCAAGCCGGGTCTGTCTCTGGCGGAAAACTTCCTGCGCATGGTGCGGGCAGACAAGGCCTATACCGAAGAGGAAGCGCGGATTCTGGATATGATGCTGATGCTGCACGCCGACCACGGCGGCGGCAACAACTCCACCTTTACCTGCCGGTGCGTCTCCTCCACCGGCACCGACACCTACAGCGCCATCGCCGCGGCCATCGGCTCGCTGAAGGGACCGCTGCACGGCGGCGCCAACGCCAAGGTTATGGAGATGTTCGGCCACATCAAGGCCGAGGTCAAGGATTACAAGGACGACGACGAGCTCCGCGCCTACCTCCTCAAGCTGCTGGACGGCCGCGCCGGCGACGAGTCCGGCAAGATCTACGGCTTGGGTCACGCGGTGTATACCGTGTCCGATCCCCGGGCCGTGGCCATCAAAAAGCACGCCCGCGCACTGGCCGCCGGCAAAGGCCGGCTGGAGGAGCTGGAGCTGATGGAGAGCGTGGAGCGTATCGGCATCGAGCTCATCATGGCGCGCAAGCACATGAACATCCCCATGTGCGCCAACGTGGATATGTATTCCGGCCTCATTTACAGCCTGCTGGGCATCCCGGTGGAGCTGTACACCCCGCTGTTCGCCATCGCCCGCTCGGCGGGCTGGTGCGCCCACCGCATGGAGGAGGCCCTGACCGGCAACCGCATCATGCGCCCGGCCTACCGCAGCCCCGTGGCCAGGCTGGATTACATCCCCATGGACGAGCGGTGATTTTTGTGCTACAATGGCGCCGCAAAGAGAAAAGGAGCGTGACAGTATGCGCATCGCCCTCATCGCCCACGACAAAAAGAAAGCCGACATGATCGCGCTGGCCGGGAAATACCGCGCGCTGCTGGCCCGGCACGAGCTCTACGCCACCGGCACCACGGGAAAGCTCATCACCGAGAGCACAGGTCTGCCTGTCACCCGGATGCAGAGCGGCCCCATCGGCGGCGACCAGCAGATCGGCGCCATGGTGGCCTCCGGGGCCATGGACTGCATCATCTTCCTGCGCGACCCCCTCACCGCGCAGCCCCACGAGCCGGACGTGTCCGCCCTGCTGCGGCTGTGCGACGTGCACAGCATCCCGCTGGCGACCAATGTGAAAAGCGCGGAAATCATGTTGCAGGCGCTGGAAAAGGGCATTTTTTAAAAATACGCAGACCCGGCGGAGCCAGGCTCCGCCGGGTCTTTTTTTGTCTGTGTGCGTAAAACCGTATCTTCCCCGCAGCTTGCCGCCCCCCCCCATTGAAGGGCGGCGCGCGGCGCCGAAGGGATTTATTCCCCGTTGCCGCGATGGAGCTCGCCCCGGGCTTCCAGATCGGCCAGGATCTGCTGATAGAAGGGTCCGTCAATCCTGTACTTTTTGAGGTAAATTACATAGCCCGCCACAATGAAGATCAGCGGCAGGATGAACATGGCGCTTTTCACCGTGAGCTTGCCCGCGGCGTCGATGGCGGCGGCGGGAAGGTTGGAGTCCTTGGTTTTGATTCCGGCCGCGATCACCGTCATGCTCACCACCGCCGTGGACAGGGCCGCGCCTATTTTATTGATGAGCGGCTGAATTGAAAACGTGATGGACTCGCTGCGTTTTCCGAGCTTCCACTGGCCGTACTCAATGGTATCGGCGAGGAACATGAGCATGAGGAGCTGGATGAAAGCCTGCCCCACAAAGATCATGACGGCGGAAACCGAAATCAGGAGGATGGAATGCTCCGCGAAGAAGAACACCGCGTAGCCCGCGATGACCAGAATGGTAGCTCCGGTATAGAGTTCCCTGCGGGTGTGTCTTTTGGAGAAGATCGGAAACACAATGAGCGCGCCCAGCTGGGCGATGCCGCACACGCCCGCCAGAACCGGGTACATGTTGATATCGCCGAAAAGATACTGTATGTAATAGGAGGCAAACCCCGTGGTGGTGCAGTAGCCCACCATGAAAAGCGCCATGGAAAGCGTCGTCCACATGAGCTGGTCGTTTCCGGCGAGGGCGCGCCACATCTGTTTCAGGGTGGTGCCATCCTCCTGCTTGAAGCGGCCGAGGTCCTCCTTCACGCCGAACAGCGGGAAGCACAGGAAGGCCAGATACACCGCGCTGATAACCACCGCCACCAAAAACCAGCTGTGGGGCGTGTTGCCCAGCGCGCTGGTAATGGGCTGCCAGCCCACCATGACGATGTACATGCCGATGTTGGCGCAGATGCGGGCAAAGGCGCCGAAATTTTCGCGCTGCTTCTGGTCGATGGTCAGCGCTGGCAGCAGCGTCCAGTAGGCGATGTCGTTGATGCCGTAGCTGATATCCCACAGGACATAGGCCGCGGCAAAGACGATGACAAAGCCCGTGCCGGTGCCGATGTTGCCGAACAGGAGGAGGAAAAACGCCACGCTCGCAACGCCGCCCACTAGGATGGCGGGCTTGAATTTTCCCCATGGCGAGTGGATATTGTCGATGATCAGGCCGGTGATGGGGTCGTTGAGCGCGTCAAAAATGCGCAGCACCGACAGCGCCAAGCCCGTCGCCGCAAACACCGATACCGGCAGCGACAGGATGTTTGAGAGAAAGTACATCAGGGTGTTTGCCTCAAAGGCATAGAACATGTCCCGGCCCACCGTACCCAGTCCGAAGAAATATTTGTTGCGTCTGTCCGTCTTAGTCATGGCCGCGTTCCTCCGAAATTACATAGATTTCCGAGCCGAAGTCGCCCTGATTGTGCGAATTTTTGTCATACCCCGTTCCGGTGAACAGCGCCGCGGGCGCGAAGCCCGCCATCAGCGCCGCCCCGGTGGCGGTGAAATCCTCCCGCCCGTCGGGCAGGGCGTACAGCCCGTCCGCCGCGCGTAGCAAGGGTCCGTCCGGGTTCACGCGCACCGGCGAGAGGTACTTGACCAGATTGCCGAAGTCGCCCACCCGCAGGGTCTGGGGCCGGGCGCGCACCCGGTAGCGCCGATTATTGTCAAGGCCGGAAACACGCAGCTTTACAATACCGGGCGCGGCGGGGACAAGTCCCCTGAAAAAGCCCGCCAGAGTCTCGCGCTCGCTCCGGACCTGCCAGCCCGTCCAGCCCTCCGGCGCGGGCAGGCGGGAAAACGCGCCGAACTGGAAGGTGTCCCGATGGGCCTTGTAGAAAGCGATCTGGGCCTTGATCTCCCGCGCCTCCACGGGCCTGAGCGCCTTCAGATCCAGCTCGTAGCCCAAAGCTCCGAAGAAGCTCACGTTGCCCCGGGTGGACAGCGGCGTGGCCCGCAGGGTCTGAGCGTGGGGCGCGGCGGAGACGTGGGCGCCCATGCAGGATTGGGGATAGAGATACGAGAGCCCGCCCTGGATTTGAAGCCGCTCCATGGGGTCGGTATTGTCCGAGCACCAGATCTGGGGTGAAAAGCACAGCATCCCCAGATCGAAGCGGTTGCCGCCGGAGGAACAGCTCTCCAGCAGAATGTCGGGCCGCGGGGCGAAGATGCGCCGGAGCACGTCGTACAGCCCCAGAATATATTCATGGGCCGCCGCGCCGGTCAGCACCGACTGGCGGTTCATGTCCCACTTGACATAGCGGATGTCGGCGCTGTTCAGCACTTCGGTGACAGAATCGACAATATAGTCCCGCACCGCTTCCTTTCGCAGATCCAGCAGCAGCTCGTGGCGGGACAGCAGGTCGCTGCGTCCCGGCTGATGGATAGCCCAGTCCGGGTGGGCGCGGTACAGGCCGCTGTCGGGATTCACGGCCTCCGGTTCGAACCACAGTCCGAAATTCAGGCCCAGCCCGGCCAGCTTCCCGGCAAAGCCGCCGAGCCCTTCCGGCAGCTTCTTTTCATTGACGCCGTAGTCGCCCAGACCCGCCCGGTCGCTGTTCCGCGCGCCAAACCAGCCGTCGTCCAGCACGAAAAGCTCCGCCCCCTGCTTTTTGGCTCTCCCGGCCAGCTCCAGCAGGCGGCGCTGATCGAAGTCGAACATGCAGCCCTCCCAGTCGTTAAAAAGCACGGGCCGGGGCCGATAACGCCACGCCGGCGGGATGATGTGGCCGTTGACGAAGCGGTGCATCGCCGCGGACAGGCCGTTGAAGCCCGCGCCGGAATAGGCGAGGACGCCCTCCGGGGTCTCGAAGGTCCCGCCGGGCGCCAGAACGGCGCAGAAGAGCGCGGGCGAGACGCCCTGCATCACCCGGGTGAGGCCCTGAAACGAGCGCTGGGCCGAGGCGTAATGGTTGCCGGAATAGATGAGGTTGAAGCCGTACACGTCCCCGCAGTCTTCCCCCGCGCCCTTTCCGGCCAGTAGGAAGCCGGGGTTGTGCCGGTTGGAGGAAAAGCCCGCGGTGCTCTCGTTGACCACCCGGGCCGCCTCCACCGGCGTCACGTGCCGGCGGGCCTCCCCAATCCAGCCGCCGTCGAAGGTGGTCAGCCCATATTCCCCGACGAGATCAACGCACCAGCTCATGAGCTTGCGGACGGTCAGGGTCCGGCGCGATTCGTTTTTCAGCACCGCCCGGCGGGTGAGCACGCCGCCGAAGTCGGTGTAGTACAGCGTCAGGGTCAGGGGCAGCGCCCCGGCCCGCAGCGTGACGGCCAGGGTCTGCAGTCCGCCCCCGGCCTGGGGCAGCCCGCTTTGCAGCCGGGCTGTTCCCTCAAAAATCTGATAGTCGGCATAGCGGAATTCCGCGGGCAGCGGGACGTCCCCGTCCCACACTTCCATGGGGCTCTCCCGGTAGTCGCCCCGGCCCGCGCCGCTCCATTCCAGCGGCAGCGTGTCCGGGCAGAGGGCGCCGTCGGCCTCGTTGGGCGTCACGGCCATGCCCCAGCCCATGCCGGGCTTCACGGCCAGCGTGGGCGCGTCCTGAATCGAAACGGGCGCGCCGAAATGCAGGTGCTCCAAAAGTCCCTGCTCCGTTGCCCGGAACAGGTAGGACCACCCGCTTTCACGGAGATGAAATACGCCGTTTTGTACCTCAATCATTGGGAAGAATAGTCCTCCCCGGCGACATATTTTTGGTAGAGCTCCTCCGTCACGCCGCCGGCGGCGGAGGCTCCGGCATAAAACCTGCCGGAATTTTTCACGGTGCGCTTTTGGGTATCGTAATCCACATGGATCAGGCCGAAGCGGGCGCTCTGCCCCTCCAGCCACTCGAAATTGTCGCAGAAGCACCAGTGGTAGTAGCGTTCAAAGGGCAGGCCGGAACCGGCCATGGCCGCGAGATGCTCGCAGATATACCGGGCGCGGAAAGCGTCGGTATTGTCGCAGGTGCCGTTTTCCGTGACCCACACCGGGCGGTTAAGCACCTTCAGCAGCTTTTCCGTACAGCGCACGAGGCCCTGGGGATAGATTTCCCAGCCCAGATCGTTTTTGCGGCAGCCCTCCCGCACGCCGTCGGCCAGACCGGAGACGGTGGAGCGGGTATAATAATTCACGCCGATGAAATCCGCGTACTCCCCCATGGGCACCACGAAGGGGCTGCGCAGGGGCGCGATAAAATCGCCCCGCAGCGCGGCCCGGCCGACCGCCCCCTGAAAAAGCCACTCCGCCCCTTTTGCCAGGGCGAGATGGGCGGGATTTTTGGGATTCTTGGGGTCAAAAAACCGGACATGGTTGGCAAAGCCCACCCGGGTGTCGGTATAGCCCATCTCGGCGCGGGTCCTGTGGATCAGCCGATAGGCCGCGATATGGCACCACGCCAGATTGGACATCACCGCGAAGGTCTCCCGGAGGGAGATTTTCCCCGGCGGCCATGTCCCGAAGGAATAGCCGTTGACGGCGAAGACGTTGGGCTCGTTCACGGTGATGTAGTCAGTCACGAGGTCGCCGAAGCTCTGCACAACCAGCTCCGTCAGCTCCAGAAAATAGTGCAGATTCGCCTTGTCCGCGAAGCCGCCCCGGCGCTCGAACCACATGGGGTTGGTGAAGTGGTGGATCGTCAGCAGCGGGTCGATGCCCTTTTCCTTCAGATACGCGATCTCCGCCCGGTAGTGCTCCACGGCTGCGGGGTCGGGGCGTCCCTCCTCGGGGATGAGGCGCGACCATTCCACGCCGAAGCGGGCGGCGCGGATGCCCAGCGACGCCATCAGATCGGCGTCCTCCCGCCAGCGGTTCCAGTGGTCGTCGGCCACGGCGGGGTCGGAACCGTCCTTGATATGGCCCCTGTCGTACCAGTCGTTCCAGCTGTGGTCGGTGTAGCCGCCCTCGATCTGGGTGGCGGCGGAGGATACGCCCAGGACAAAGCCCTGGGGAAAACGAAATTCCATGCCCTCGCCCCTTTTTGAATATTGTGGAAATATTTTATCTTGTTCCGTCCGCCCTGTCAATGAACAGATGACGGCGGAACGCAAATATGCTATACTGTTCCCATCTTCAACGGGGAGGCGCGGCGATGGAACGCACACGCTGGTATAAAAACAAGGTCTTCTATCAGGTCTGGCCCCGCAGCTTTGCCGACGGCAACGGCGACGGCATCGGCGATCTGGCGGGCGTTTTGGCAAAGCTCGACTATATCCGGTCGCTGGGGGCGGACGGCATCTGGTTTTCGCCGCTGTACCCCTCCCCCAACGCGGACTGCGGCTACGACATCTCCGACTACACGGACATCAGCCCCGAATACGGCGACCTCGGGCTGTTCAGGCGGGTGCTGGCCGGGGCCCATGAGCGGGGCATGGCCGTGCTGATGGATCTGGTGGTGAACCACACCAGCGACGAGCACCCGTGGTTTCAGAAAAGCCGACGGCGCATCGAGCCCTACACGGACTATTACATCTGGCGGCCCGCCAGGCCCGACGGCGGCCTGCCCAACAACTGGGACAGCCTGTTTGAGGGCAAAGCCTGGCAGTGGGACGACGTGCGGGGCGAATACTATCTGCACCTCTTCGCCGTGAAGCAGCCCGATCTGAACATGGATAACCCGCGGGTGCGCGAGGAAGTGAAGGAAATCCTGCGGTTCTGGCTGGACCTGGGGGTGGACGGCTTCCGCGAGGACGTGATCACTTTCATCTCCAAGGCCGAGGGCCTGCCCGACGACCGGCTCATGCCCGCCAGCCGGGGTCTGCCCTATTATAATCACGGGCCGCATATTCACGAATACCTGTCCGAATTCCGGCGGGACGTTTTTTCCAAATACGACTGCATGACCCTGGCGGAGGCGCCGCTGGTGCGGCCGAAAAAGGCGCTGGAATACATCCGTGAGCCGGACGGCGAGCTGGACATGATGATCCAGTTCCAGTGCATGTGCGCGGACTGCCTGCTGACGGATTATCTTCCGCTGCCCTTCTCGCTGCCCCGGCTGAAGCGCGCCTTCGGCGGCTGGCAGCGCGGAGTGCGGGGCAGGGGCTGGAATATGCTGTATCTGGAAAATCACGACCACCCGCGCATCATCTCCCGCTACGGCAGCGAGAAATTCCGCGTCCAAAGCGGCAAGATGCTGGCCGCGGCCTACCTCTTTCTGCAGGGCACCCCCTTCATCTACCAGGGGCAGGAGATCGGCATGACCAACTGGCGGCCGGACAGCGCCGAACAGTATGAGGACGTGCAGACCCGGTATCAGTATAAGGTCTGGCATCCCCACGCGCCGGAGAAGCTGCGTCTCGCCCGGCTGTGGCGGGCCAGCCGGGATTCCGCCCGCACCCCCATGCAGTGGACGGGCGGGGACAACGCGGGCTTTTCCGCGGCAAAGCCGTGGTTCGCGGTGAATCCCAACTACCGGGACGTGAATGCGGCCGCGCAGGAACGCGACCCCGATTCCCTGCTGAATTTCTACCGCGCCGCCATCGCGCTGCGCAAGTCTCTGCAGGTGGTGCGGGACGGGAAGTACCGGGAATGGTACCGTCTCTCCCGCGAGCTGTATGTCTATGAGCGGCGGAATGGGAATCAGCGGCTGCTGGTGGTCTGCTCCTTCACGGCGAGGCCCGTGCGCTTTGCCGCGCCGCCGGGCTGTGATCTGGCGGCGGGAAAACTGCTGCTGAAAAATTACGGGGACGAGCTCCTGGAAAACGGCTTCACCACAAAGCCGTACGAGACGAGGGTCTATCTGTTTGAATAATTCGCAGGCACAAAAAAACGGCGGCGGAATTTCTTAAAATTCCGCCGCCGTATTGCTTTGCCATTTTCCCGCTTCAATCACCAGCTGAACCACGCGGCGGCAGGGCAATCCAACCGCTTCATAAACGCCGCCGTCTTCACGCCGGAGGGGCGGTTGAAGCGGCGCAGGCCGTACAGCTCGTCCGGATTTCCGGTGAGATAGTTCAGCCCCGGAAAAACCGTCAGGGAGGCCTTGAAGCCCAGCGCCTTCACCACTTTCCTCGCCGCGGGGCTGACGAAGCCGTAGGGGTAGGTAAACACCGTGGGCGTCACGCCGCAGTTTTCCGTGAGCAGGGTCTGGTTTTCCGTGAGATCCGCCGTCAGCGCGGCCTCGTAATCCGCCGCGCTCTCGACGCTCATCCGCCGGCAGCCCCGGCGTCCCCCGACCTTGTTTTCGTGCATGGCGTAGGTGTGGCTGCCGATCTCCACGCGGCCGGAGTCGGCCAGCGTCTTCACGTCCGCCAGGTCGAGATGGCAGCGGGTGTCGGCGGTGTCGAGGGAAAAGGAGCCCACCACGGACACGGTGGCCCTCAGATCCAGCTTCTCCAGGATGGGCAGCACCAGCGTGAGATTATTCTCGTAGCCGTCGTCCAGCGTGACGACCACGGGCTTTTCGGGCAGGGGCGCGCCGGTCTCCTCATAGTCCGACAGCTGGGAGAGGAACACCGTGGTGTAGCCGTTGTCCGAAAGCCACTGCATGTCGGCTTCAAATTCCGCCGCGGTGACGGTGTATTTCCCGGCCTTGGCGGGATCGTCCGTGACGCTGTGGTACATCAGGATGGGCACCTTCACCGCGCCGGCGGGCGGAATGGGCAGCACCCACGCCGCGGCGCCGGCCAGCAGCAGCACGGCCAGTGCCAGCAGCAGAATATTCCGTTTTTTCTTTCTTTTGGTCATGGGCCGATTATACGGCCGCGGGCGGGAGAAGTAAAGCGTGTCGAAAAAACGGCCCGGGGTTTTTAACTCATTTTAAGATGACGTCCCTATCATCGGAGGCGAAAGACAGGTGATTCAAATGCAGAAGGTCGCGCTGATCCCGGCATACGAGCCGGAGGAGCGTTTTCTCGACCAGCTGCCCGAACTGCGCCAGGCGGGCTTCGACTGCGTGGTGGTCACGGTGGGCGCCGACGGCCAGCACGCCACCGCCGACGCCCTGCGCGTGGCCCGGGCCAAAACCACCAACCCCCACACCGCCATCAAGGAAAGGAAGGTGAGCGACATTGTCTATATCAGCTGCTGATCTCAAGCGCTATCTGCTGGCCGCGCTGGGCTGCGCCGTGCTCTCCGCCGTCTACGAGTGCTTCAGTCACGGCGTCTGCTCCGTGTGGATGATCGGGCTGTTTTTGTTCCCGCTGCTGCTGGGGGCGCTGCTGGCACTGGCCGCGGCGGGCTTCTTCCTGGAAAAAAAGCAGGATTTTAAGTTCTTTTCAAGTATTTTTTAGTTGATTTTTGATTTTGGGCGCTAGAGTGTTCCCATCAACAACGAATACGGAAAAGGAAACACTTCTATGCTTATCAGTAGGATTCTGGCGTGGATCGCCGCGCTGGCCGCCGCGATGTGCGCGCTGAAATTCATTGCCCGCATTTCGGGCAGCAAGGCCCTGAACCGGTTCTTTGCCAAATGTCACGTCCCTTTCGGCGTGATCCTGCTCATCACGGGGCTGGCCCACGGGATTCTGGCCGGCAACACCGCCGGCAGCGGGATCGCGGGCATCCGTCTGGGCAGCCAGCTTTTCACCCTCAACTGGGGTACCGCGTGTCTCATTATCGGCGTTCTGCTGGGGCTGACCTACGCCTTCCGCCGGCGGCTGAAGAAATGGTGGATGCCGCTGCACCGGGCGCTGACCGCAGCCATCATGGCCGTGCTGGTGCTGCATGTGTGCAGCACCAGCATCCTGCTCTTCTCCGGCGGGGGCGCGGCGGACGTGTCCGATTCCGCCGCCTCCTATTCCGCCGCCTCCTATTCCGCCGGCGCCGACGGCGACGGCAGCTCCCTGCAGTCCGTGCCGGACTTCTCCGGCGCGGTGCTCGCTGACGGCGTCTACGAGGGCTCCGCCCAGGGGTACAAGGGCACCATCACCGTATCGGTGACGGTCTCCGGCGGGGCGGTCACCGATATCGAGGTGGTCGGCGAGAGCGACACCGCCAACTATTTCAGTCGGGCGGAAGCCTTGCTGGACGACATCGTCTCCCGGCAGTCGCTGGACGTGGACAGCGTTTCCGGCGCCACCTATTCCTCCCAGGGCCTCATCAACGCCGTGTACGACGCCCTCGGCGGCGCGGTGCAGTCGGGCACCCTCGGCACGTCCGATTCCGCCGCCGGGGCCGAGGGCAGCCAGTCCGGCAGTGCCTCGCGCTCCGCCGCGCAGACGCCCGACTCCGTAAGCTCCGCCACCCGGAGCGGCCGCGGCTACGGCCGTTGATGGCCCCCGGACAGAAACTCAACCGCCGCGCTCTGAAAGGAGCGCGGCGGTTGTTTTCATTTTTCTCCCCTGTCGGCCTGCCGGAGATACGCCGCGCTCTGGCGGATGAATTCCTCCGTGTCGAAGCGGTCGTTGCGGATGGCCTTCTGCACGATCAGCCCGTCCGAGGCCAGCAGGATCAGCCAGGTCAGATAATCGGCCCCCACCGCGTCGGTGCGCTCGGCGATCTTCTGGGAGATCAGCGTCTCGAACTGGCTGTAGCGGTCGATGAGCTTGCGGCGCGTCTCTTCGTCGCCCAGCATGGCGGCGTTCAGCAGGTGCAGCCGGATGCCGGCCGAGGCCACGTTGCGCTCCACCACGTATTTCACCAGCCGGTGGATGGAGGTATCCTTCTCCTTGTTCTCCGTCCAGCTGACAAGCTCGTCCCACTGCTTGTCCAGATAGCGGTCGGTGAGGCCGAAGAGGATTTCGGTCTTGTCCTTGTAGTGATAATACAGCGTCCCCTTGGACACGCCGGCCAGCGCCGCGATCTCCGCCAGCGTGATGTCGGACAGATTGTCGGTCTGCAGCAGCGTCTCCGCGGCGTCCATGATTTTTTCCCGGACATTGTCCTTTCTCGGTGCGGCCATGGCGTTCTCCCATCATGATGTGATGATTCCGTATTTTATCGCGCCCGCCCCCGCTTGTCAAAATAATAATTCCCGTTGACTTTCCGCGGCCGCCGGCCTATACTGAGGGTAAGTAGTCGGCCAGCTGGCCGACTTGAAAATTGGAGGCGGAGCATGACCCTCTCCCTGCTTAACAGAAAACTGCGCCGGGCCTTCGGCGGGCGGGTGACCGCCGGCGCGGAGGACGGCTGTATCGTGGTGCGCGGCGCGCTCTCCGACTGGGGCGACGTGATCCGCGCCTGTCAGATGTGCGCGAAGCCCCATTCAAAGCGCCATGTGGTGAACGACATCGCCTTCACCGGCGGCGCGGACGCCCCCATGCGTCTGCCCGCGGTTTGCGACGCCTCGCTGGACGGGCTGCGGCCCGACGTGCTGATTATCGGCGGCGGCGTCTCCGGCGCGTCCATCGCCCGGGAGCTCACCCGCTGGAAGCTGGACGTGATCCTGGTGGATAAGGAAGCCGACCTGGCGCTGGGCGCCTCCGGCCGCAACGACGGCGAGATCCATCCCGGCATCGACCTGGGCCGGGGCTCGCTGAAGCACAAATACATCCGCCGGGGCAACGCGATGTACCCCCGGCTCTGTCGGGAGCTGGACGTGCCCTTCACCCGGCCGGGGCAGTACGTCTGCTTCCGGCAGGGCTTTCTGCGCCCCGCGGTGGCGGCCTACTGTCTGCGCCGCCGCTTTATCGACGGCATTTCCGACACCCGCATCGTGTCCGGCAAAAAGCTGCATGAGCTGGCGCCGGGGCTGAATCCCGACTTCCGCTTCGCCATCTCCAACCCCTCCTCCGGCTGCGTGTGCCCCTACGGGCTGACCATCGCCTTCGCGGAAAACGCGGTGCGAAACGGCGCGCGGGTCAGTCTGGAGACCGCCGTGACCGGCATGGCCGCGGCGGGCGGGCGCATCACCTCCGTGACCACCAATCGGGGCACGCTGTATCCCCGGCTGGTGATCAACGCCGCCGGCGTCTTTGCCGAAGAGATCGCCAAAATGGCGGGGGACCGGTTTTACTCCATCCACCCCCGCCGGGGCACCAACTCCATCCTCGACCGCAAGGCCGGGGCCTATTTCGACGCCATCGCCTCCGTGAAGCTGCTGCAGGGGCGGCGCATCCACACCAAGGGCGGCGGCGTGCTGCACACGGTGGATGACAATCTGCTGGTGGGGCCCAACGCGGTGGAGACCTGGGAAAAGGAAAATTACGCCACCGACCCGGAGAGCATCGAGGCGGTGTTCAAAAAGCAGCGCATCACGATGCCCGGTCTGTCCAAAAGCGACATCATCACCTATTTCACCGGCGTGCGCGCCGCCACCTTCGAGGAGGATTTCATCATCGAGCGCGGGCGAAAAACAGCCAATCTCATCCACTGCGCGGGCATCCAGTCCCCGGGGCTGACCACCGCCCCCGCCGTGGCGCAGGACGTGGCGGAAATGGCCGTGGACATCCTGCGGGAGGGCGGGCCGGTGCTGAAAAATCCCGCCTTCGACCCCGTCCGGCGGGGCATCCCCGCCCTGCGGAAGATGGACGACGGGGCGCGCGGCGCGCTGATCCGCCAAAACCCGGATTACGGCGTGGTGGTGTGCCGCTGCGAGGAGATCAGCCGGGGCGAGATCCTGGACGCCCTGCGCGCCCCCATCTGCGTGCCCACGCTGGACGGCGTGAAAAAGCGGGTGCGGCCCGGCATGGGCCGCTGTCAGGGCGGCTTCTGCTCCCCGCTGGTGACGGAGATCATCGCGGAATTTCTGGGCACGGACGCCGCCGACGTCAAAAAATCCTCGTCCGCCTCGCCGGTAGTGTCGGGCAGGACCAAGTGAGGAGGCGCATATGACAGACTACGATGTGATCGTCATCGGCGGCGGCCCCGCGGGGCTGGCCGCGGCCATCTCCGCCAGAGAGCACGGCGCGGCAGCGCTGCTCATCGAGCGGGAGGCGAGGCTCGGCGGGATGCTGAAGCAGTGCATCCACGACGGCTTCGGCCTGCAGCGCTTCGGCGAGAAGCTGTCCGGGCCGGAATATGCGGAACGCTTCATGGACAAATTTTTCGCGCTGGGCATCCCGGCGCTGACCCTGACCTTTGTGACCCGGGCGTCGATCTTGCCCGACGGCGCTTTCGCCGTCACCACCGTGAACCGGGAGGGCGTCAGGACCCGCACGGCCCGCTCGCTGGTGCTCGCCACCGGCTGTCGGGAGCGGACGGCCAGGCAGGCGGCCATCCACGGCACCCGCCCCGCCGGGGTATTCACCGCCGGCACGGCCCAGCACTACGTCAACCTTCTGGGGCTGCTGCCCGCCAAACGCTGCGTCATTCTCGGCTCCGGCGATATCGGGCTCATCATGGCCCGGCGGCTGACGCTGGAGGGTGCCGAGGTGCTGGGCGTGTACGAGGCCAAGCCCACCCCCTCCGGCCTGCGGCGGAATATCCATCAGTGTCTGGAGGATTACGGCATCCCCCTGTATCTCTCCCACACCGTCACCCGGGTGTTCGGGGCCGACCGCCTCACCGGCGTGGAGGTATGCGCCGTGGACGGGGCCATGAACCCCATCCCCGGTACCGGGCAGCGCCTGAGCTGCGACGGGCTCATCGTATCCGTAGGTCTCATCCCGGAAAACGAGCTGGCGGAGTCGCTGGGCGTGGCGCTGGACAAAACCGGCAGCCGCGGCCCCCTGTGCGACGGGCAGCTGATGACCAGCGTGCCCGGCGTGTTCTGCTGCGGCAACGCGCTGCACGTCAACGATCTGGTGGACTATGTGTCCGAGAGCGGGGAAAAGGCCGGGGAAAGCGCCGCCCGGTACGCCGGCGGCAGCCGTATGTGCATCCCGCTGGGCGTGTCGGAGCGCTTCGGCTATCTGGTGCCGCGGCTGCTGAATCTGGCCGAGGACAATTCCCGCACAAAGTTTTATTTCCGCTCCCGGGAGGAGCTGGGCAGCTGCCGCCTGCGGCTCACCGTGGACGGCCGTGAGGTCTTTTCCAGACGCTACGACCATCTGCGGCCCCCGGAGATGGAGACGCTGGAGCTGGACATGGACGCCCTGCGGCTCTGTGCCGGCTCCGGGTGCGCGTTTGAACTGGAGGTGGGCGAATAATGGAGTTGACCTGCATCGTCTGCCCCCGGGGCTGCGCCATCCGCGCGGAGAAGGCCCCGGACGGTACGCTGACCATCACCGGCAACACCTGCAGGCGCGGCTACGACTTCGCCGCGTCGGAGCTCACCGCCCCCAGGCGCACCCTCTGCACCACGGTGCGCACCGTTTTTCCCGACTGCCCGGTGGCGCCCGTGCGGGTGTCCGCCGACATTCCCAAGGCGCGCATTTTCGACGTGATGCGCGCCGTCAATGCCGTCACCCTGACGGACCGCCTGGGCCGGGGCGACATTGTGATAAAAAACGTGTTGGATCTGGGCGTGGATGTTATAATGACCAGTGACAGACTAAAATGGGGTTTGGAGGAACAACCATGAACGATCCTCTGATACTGACCTTCGACGTGGGCACCCAGAGCGCCCGGGCGCTGCTGGTGGACAAGCGGGGGAATATTGCCGATGTGGTCCAGGAAAAATACGCCGAGCCGTATTTTTCCAAAAATCCCGGCTGGGCCGAGCAGGCGCCGGACTTTTATTTCGATTGCCTGTGCCGCACCGGGCGGGCGCTGTGCGGCCGGAACCCGGACAAGCTGCCCCGGATCTCCGCCGTGACGCTGACCACCATCCGGGACACCGTGCTGTGCCTGGACAAGGACAACCGCCCTGTGCGGGACGTGATCTTATGGCTGGACAAGCGCAAGGCCGGCTTCAACGCCCCCTACCCCGGCTGGAAGCAGGCCCTGTTCAATCTCATCGGCATGGGGGCCGCCACCCGCATTTTGTATGAGTCCTCCCCGGGCAACTGGATCATGCAGAACGAGCCGGAGCTGTGGAAAAACACGGCCAGGTTCGTGATGCTGCCCACCTACCTCAACTATAAGCTCACCGGCGTGCTGGCCGACACCCCGGCAAACATGATCGGCCACGTCCCCTTTGATTACAAAAACCGCCGCTGGATGGGCAAGAAGGATCTCACCCGCTGCTTCTGCGACATCCCGGAGGAGAAGCTGTGCCGGCTGATCCCCTCGGGCAGCACGGTGGGAAATATCACGGCGGATTTTGCCGCGCTCACCGGCGTGCCCGCGGGACTGCCGCTGATTTCCACCGGTTCCGACAAGGGCTGCGAGACGCTGGGCCTGTCGGTGCTGACGCCGGACAAGGCGTCCATCTCCTTCGGCACCACCGCCACCATCCAGTTGGCCGTGAAAAAATACTTCGAACCCCAGAAATTTCTGCCAGCCTACCCCGCCGTCATTAACGATATGTACAACCCCGAGATCGAGATCTACCGCGGCTTCTGGATGCTGAGCTGGTTCGTGCGGGAGTTCGCCGCTGCGGAGGTGATGGAGGCCCAGGCCCGGGGCTGCGCGCCGGAGCAGCTGCTGGATCAGGCCATCGAGGACATCCCTCCCGGCTCCGACGGGCTGCTGCTGCAGCCCTACTGGACGCCGGGCATCCTCAAGCCGGATTCCATGGGCGCCATCGTGGGCTACGCGGATTTTCACGGGCGCTACCACATGTACCGTGCCATCATCGAGGGCATCAATCTGGAGCTGTACCAGGCGCTGCACATCATGGAAAAGCGCTCGGGGCTGAGGGTCCGGGAGCTGTTCGTCTCCGGCGGCGGCGCGAAAAGCGACACGGTGTGCCGCATCACGGCGGACGTGTTCGGTCTGCCGGTGAAGCGCATCCAGACCCACGAGGCCTGCGCCGTGGGCTCGTCCATGGCGGCCTTCGTGGCGCTGGGCGAATTTGCCTCCTTCGAGGAAGCGGCGGCGGCCATGGTGCACGAGGAGCGGGTCTTTCTGCCCGACAGCGGCAGCCACGACGTCTACATGGAGATCTACGATCGTGCCTACAGCCGCATCTATCGCAAGCTGCGGCCCATTTACAGAAGCCTCAACGACATTTACAAAAGGAGATAACCGCCATGAGCAAACCGTACAAGGGCTTCGAACCCGACTGGGTCCTCACCCCGGCCCCCGAAGGCAGCTACCGCTCCATCTTTCGCTGGGGCGACCCGACCTTCTTCAAGTACCCCAAGGAATCTCTCTACGCCATGATGAAATCCGTTTTCAAGCTGACGGACGACGATTTCCGTCAGTACAGCGACGATATCGGCTTCGACAAGGTGGACCTCTCCGGCCACCCGGTGAAGCTGGCGGAAGAACACATTGCCGCCCTGAAGGCCATCGTGGGGGACGCCTACGTCTCCACCGCGGACTATGACCGCCTCAGCGTGGCCTACGGCAATACCGCCTACGACCTGCTGCGGCTGCGTCACAAGCGGGTGGACAGCGTGCCGGACGCCGTCGTCTATCCCGACACCGCCGAACAGGTGGAGCAGATCGTGTCCTACGTCGCGGCGCACGGGATCCCGCTGTACGTCTACGGCGGGGGCAGCAGCGTCACCCGGGGCGTGGAGCCCGTGAAGGGCGGCGTCACGCTGGATATGCGCAAGCGCTTCAACAAGGTGATCTCCTTCAACGAGATCGACCAGACCATCACCGTGCAGGCCGGTCTGTCCGGCCCCGCGCTGGAGGACGCGCTCAACCGCGCCCCCGCGCTTTTCGGCGCCAGGCGCCCCTACACCTGCGGCCACTTCCCCCAGTCCTTTGAGTATTCCAGCGTGGGCGGCTGGGTGGTCACCCGGGGCGCGGGCCAGAACAGCACCTATTACGGCACCATCGCCGACATCGTGCTGTCCCAGCGCTACGCCACGCCCGTCGGCGTCATCCGGACCAGCCACTACCCCCGGGAGGCCACCGGCCCCAATCTCAACCAGATCATGATGGGCTCCGAGGGCACCTTCGGCGTGCTCACCGAGGTCACCCTGCGGGTGTTCCGCTTCATGCCCCAGAACCGCCGCCGCTTCTCCTATATGTTCAAAAGCTGGGACGTGGCCATGAAGGCCGCCCGGGAGATGATGCAGTGCGAGTGCGGCTTCTCCTCCGTGTTCCGCCTGTCCGACCCCGAGGAGACCAGCATGATGATGAAGCTCTACAATGTGGACGATACGCCCCTCGCTCCCCTGCTGGGCAAGCTGGGCTTCGCGGATATGGAGCGGTGCATGTTCCTGGGCTTCACCGACGGCGAGCTGGGCTATTCCCGCAACGTGGCGGCCAAGATCGCCCGCATCGCCCTGAAGTACAAGGCCGTGCCCCTCACGGGCTACGTCTGCCGCAGCTGGGAAAAGGGCCGCTTCAACGACCCCTATCTCCGGGACACGCTGATGGACTTCGGCGTGGTCACGGACACGCTGGAGTGCACCGTCAACTGGTCCAACATGGAGCAGGTCCACGCCGACGTGCGCAGGGTGTGTCACGCCTTGCCCAACACCGTCGTCACCACCCATCTATCCCACTGCTACCCCCAGGGCGCGAACCTGTACTTTATCTTCCTCACCAGGATGCAGGACGAGGAGGCCTTCCGTGCCTACCACGCCACCATTCTGGACGCGATCCAGCGCTCCGGCGCGGCCGTCAGCCACCACCACGGCATCGGCAAGATGTTCGCCCCCTGGCTGGAGGGCTATGTGGGCGAGAAGGAATACGGCGTGTTCCGGGCCCTGAAGGACTACTTCGACCCCGGCTACACCATGAACCCCGGCGGCACCATCGGGCTTGATCTCACGCCCGGGGAGAAAAAGTTTGACAGGGACTACACCGATTATCTCCGGCAGCCCAAAAAGGACTGAGCTTTTCCCGCCCCCGAAAATCGGGGGCGGGAAAAATTTCATTCGGCGCTTTACGGGAGCGCTTTGGTTATGATATAGTAGACATTTGTGATACAATCTCATTAAAGGACGTCATTTTATGGACACGATACAGGAAATACAGCGGCGGCGCACCTTCGCCATCATCTCCCACCCGGACGCCGGCAAGACCACCCTGACGGAAAAGCTGCTGCTCTACGGCGGAGCCATCCAGCTGGCCGGCTCGGTGAAGGGAAAGGCCACGGCGCGCCACGCCGTTTCGGACTGGATGGAGCTGGAAAAGCAGCGCGGCATCTCCATCACCTCCTCCGTGATGCAATTCGAGTACGACGGCTTTTGCATCAACATTCTGGACACCCCGGGCCATCAGGACTTCTCCGAGGACACCTACCGCACCCTGATGGCGGCGGATTCCGCCGTGATGGTCATCGACGCCGCCAAGGGCATCGAGCCCCAGACGCGGAAACTGTTCCGCATCTGCGCCATGCGGCACATCCCCATCTTTACCTTTATCAACAAGCTGGACCGGGAGGCCCGAAGCCCCTACGAGCTGATGGAGGAGCTGGAGCGCGAGTTCGGCATCGGCACCTATCCCATGAACTGGCCCATCGGCTGCGGCCATGATTTCAAGGGCGTGTACGACCGGGAGAAAAGGGAGATCCTGGCCTTCACGGAATTCCACCGGGGCCAGAACCGCATCGAACCCATCGAATGCGCGCTGGACGACACGGAGAAGCTGGATTCCCTCATCGGCGAGAAGCTGCGCAGGCCCCTCAGCGACGATATCGAGCTGCTGGACGGCGCGGGCTACGATTTCGACATGGACGCCGTGCGGGCGGGAAAGCTCTCCCCCGTGTTCTTTGGGTCGGCGCTAAACAACTTCGGCGTGAAGCCGTTTCTGAAGAGCTTTCTGCGCATGACCATGCCGCCCCTGCCCCGGTCTTCCGGTGAGGACGTTATCGATCCCTTCGACCCCCGTTTTTCGGCCTTCGTCTTCAAAATCCAGGCCAACATGAACAAGGCCCACCGGGACCGCATCGCCTTCATGCGCATCTGCTCGGGCCGGTTCGAGCGCGACAGGGAGTATTACCACGTGCGGGCGGGCAAGGCCCTGCGCCTGGCCCAGCCCCAGCAGCTCATGGCCGACGACCGCTCCATCATTGACGAGGCCTATGCCGGGGACATCATCGGCGTGTTCGACCCCGGCATTTTTTCCATTGGCGACACCATCTGCGAGAAGGGCATGAACGTACAGTACGAGGGCATCCCCACCTTCGCCCCGGAGCATTTTTCCGCCATCGAGCGCATCGACACCATGAAGCGCAAACAGTTTGAAAAGGGCATCGAGCAGATCGCCCAGGAGGGCGCCATCCAGATCTTCCACGAACCGGGCACGGTGATGGAGGAGATCGTGGTGGGCGTGGTGGGCGTGCTGCAGCTGGAGGTGCTGGAATACCGGCTGAAGACCGAGTACGGCGTGGACATCCGCCGCCGGGACCTGCCCTATTCCGAGATTCGCTGGCTCGCCGATCAGACCGTCGACCCCCGAAGCCTCAACCTCACCAGCGACACCAAATGGGTGCAGGATTTCAAGGGCAGCAACCTGCTGCTGTTCACCGCGGACTGGTGCGTCCGCTGGGCGGAGCAGAAAAACAAGGGGCTGGAGCTCAGAGAATTCAATCAGGACTAAGGAGGGCTTTACCATGCTGCAAAAAGCCATCGTCACCGCCGTGAACGGCGACGGCACCGCCGACGTGGTGGTGGAGCGAGCCGCCATGTGCGGCGGGGACTGCTCCAAATGCGAGGCCTGCATGTACGAAAACACCATCAAGACCAAGGCGAAAAACACCATCGGGGCGCACCCCGGCCAGCAGGTCGTGGTGGAGACCGATTCCGGCAGCGTCTTCAAGGCCATGGTGGCCATCTATCTGCTGCCGCTGGCCTTCTTTTTCGTGGGCTACGGGCTGGGCGCGCTGGCCGGTTTTCCCCAGAGCGCCAACATCCTGTTCTCCTTCGTGTTTCTGGGCGTGGGCGGGGTGGTGTGCAAGATTTTACTGAACGCTCAGCAGAAGAAAGCGCCCACCCCGGTGGAGATCGTGAGCTTTAAGACCGGAGACGGGGAATAAAAATACGGCGGGAGGGGCTTGCCCCTCCCGCCGTTGTTCTGTTATTCTACAGCGTGATGTCCATTTCCGGGTGTTCCCTGTCCACAAAGCCGGCGACCGCCGCACAGTGAAAGGACGTCTCCAGCGCCGTCTCCAGCTCGGCCATGGCCCTGCGCACACGGTCGTCGTTGAAACCCGAGAAGCCGTCGATGGGGAAAAAGACGCGGCTCGTGTCCGCCCCGATCTTGCCGTGCTCCGACTGCCGCCACGTCCAGCGGCGGGTACGCACCTGACTGCCCACGGCATAGACGAGCTCCCCCGGGTCGGGCGTTTCCTCGGTCTCGGCTCCGAAGGGGAGAAACGTGTCCCCCGGGCGGGAAAACCGGATGGCCATGTCGCCGTCCGCCCCCGCGAGGTCGTGGGTGCCCATGGGCAGGGTGTATTTCAGAGAGACGGCGTTGTTCAGATCCACCAGCGGGTTGATGCGGGGCATACCCTTGGCCTTGGCGATGCGAGTAAACAGCGCCTCGATGGAGCACATATATTTGTTAGGGTTCATACCCAGCGCCTGAAAAGCCTCGCGGTAAGGGAGGATGTCCGGCTCCTCCTTGATCCTGCGGTCGAGGAAGCGGGCTTCCGCCAGCTTGACGCCCTCGTCCAGCAGGGTCTCGATCTCCGGGTGGGCGCCGGTATTGTCGATGCCCTTCGCGGTGACAACGCCCACGCAGTAGGCGGGGAGCTTTTCAAAAACGTCGGGTTCGATCACAAATTTCATAGTCGTTTCCTCTCCGCGTTTATCCCAGCGTCTTGAGAATGACAGCCGCCACGGAGGACATCCGGGAGGAGGTCTCCATGCTCTTGCGGCGGATATATTCCCGGGCCTGATCCTCGCTGATATGGGCCTTTTTCACCAGCAGATTTTCGGCCTTGACAATGGCCAGTTCCTCGTCGTGGGGGATGGAGAGCTTCAGCAGGGCCTCTTTCTTGGCCACCAGCTGGGTCAGGGTATTCACGGACCCGGCCAGCTCGCCGCCCTTGACGGGCAGGGCCAGGGTAAACACGTTGGCGCCCCTGCAGTTTTTGATCTCGTCCGGCGTGCCCAGCACCAGGAAGGCGGCGGGGACATCGATCCACAGCGACAGGTCGTCCGCCGACATATCGCTGAACTCCGCCCCGCAGATGACCACGGCGCTGCCGGTCTCCTCCGCGGCGGCGATGATCTCCTGCCCGCTGCGGCAGCGGCAGTTGACGGCGACGCCGTGATTCTCCAGCACGGACGCGATATTGTCGGTGTTCTTTTCCGAGACGAACGCGGCGATTATCCTACAGCTCATTTCTCCGTACCCCCATAAACAGCGCAGCCTGTAAGCGCAACTAACGGCTTTTCTTCGATTATACACAAACCCCGGCGAAATTACAACGCCCATCCGCATTTACTTTTCCTGATGAATGTGGTATTTTCAATAACAGGAACCCGATTGGAGCAGGAAATGGAACTGAGTGATTTTTTCGTCCGGGTGCCGAAAGCGGCGCTGGGACTGTCCGGCGGCACGGATTCCTCGTATCTGCTGTACGCCGGCAGAAAGCTGGGCGCGGACGTGCGCCCCTATTTTGTCAGGACCGTGTTCCAGCCCGCCTTTGAGCTGGAGGACGCGAAAAAGGTCTGTAGCTTTTCCGGCGCGGAGCTGACCGTGATCGAAGCGGACATTCTCGCGGTGCCCCAGGTGGCGGCAAACCCGGAAAACCGCTGTTATTACTGTAAAACGGCCATCTTTTCCGCGCTGAAGGCCCGGGCCGCGGCGGACGGTTACGATGTGATTCTGGACGGCACCAACGCCTCCGACGACGCGGCCGACCGGCCTGGCATGAAGGCGCTGGGCGAGCTTTCCGTCCGCTCCCCCCTGCGGGAGTGCGGCATCACCAAGGCCGACGTGCGCGCCCTCTCCGCCCGGGCGGGGCTTTTCACCGCGGACAAGCCCTCCTACGCCTGTCTGGCCACCCGCGTCCCCGCCGGGGAGATCCTCACGGCGGAGAAGCTGGAAAAAGTGGAAAAGGCCGAAAACGCGCTTTTCGAGATGGGCTATACCGATTTTCGCGTGCGCCTGAGGGGCGGCGCGGCCCGTCTGGAATTCAGCCGGGCGCAGCTGCTGCGCGCCGTACGCGAATGGGACGATATCCGCCGCGCGCTGGGGAAGGATTTTTCCGCCGTCGCCATGGACATGAAAGGACGCTGACTATATGAGTCAGAGAGACATCGAACACATTCTCGAGCAGGTGCGGGACGGCGGCATGACGCCGGAGGACGCCCTGCTGAAGCTGAAGCTGGAGCCCTTTGAGGACCTGGGCTTCGCAAAAGTGGATCACCACCGCGAGCTGCGCCAGGGGACAAGCGAGGTACTCTACGGCGCGGGCAAGACCGACGAGCATATCATCAGGATCGCCCAGGCGCTCCGCGCCCACGGTCAGAAGACCGTGCTGGTGACCCGCATCGCCCCCGCCACCGCGGCGGCCATCGCCCAGGCGGGCCTGCCCATAGATTATAACGAGTCGGGGCGCATCGGCGTCATCGGCGCACCGCCCGAACCCGACGGGGACGGCACCGTCGTGGTGGCCACCGGCGGCACCAGCGACATCCCCGTGGCCGAGGAAGCCGCCGTCACCGCCGAGGCGCTGGGCAACCGCGTGAAGCGCCTGTACGACGTGGGCGTGTCCGGCGTCCACCGGCTGCTGTCCCACGCAGAGGATATCATGTCCGCCCGGTGCATCGTGGCCGTGGCCGGCATGGAGGGCGCGCTGCCCTCCGTCATCGGCGGCCTCGCCGATTCCCCGGTGATCGCGGTGCCCACCAGCGTGGGCTACGGCGCGTCCCTGGGCGGTATCGCGGCGCTGCTGAGTATGCTCAATTCCTGCGCCAGCGGCGTGTCGGTGGTGAATATTGACAACGGCTTCGGCGGCGGGTATCTGGCCAGCATGATCAACCATCTGGGGCACAAAGTTTGAAACAAGTTCAAACTTTATGCAGTTTAAGCGCTTTTTTCTCGCCGCTTGCGCGGCAACCGAAAAACAGGCGCATTATGACCATTCCTTTCATGGTTGTTTTGTGGCTTGAAGCGCAGCGAAAGGAATGGTCATAAATATGAAGCTGCTTTTTTGGGACTGCGGCATGGGCTGCGCGGGGGATATGCTGTCCGCCGCGCTGCTGGCCCTGTGCCCCGACCCGGCGGGGATGCTGGAAAAGCTCAACGCGCTGGGTATCCCCGGCGTGCGCTACACGGCGGAGAACGCCGAAAAATGCGGTATCGTGGGCACCCGGCTGCGCGTGACCTGTCTGGGGGACGAGGAGGGCGGGAGCGCCCCCCACGCCCATCACGGGCTGCATCTGGGCGACATCCGCGCGCTGATCGCGTCTCTGGCCATGCCGGAGGCGGCAAAGGTAAATGCAGGCCGGGTCTACGACCTGCTGGCTTCGGCGGAGAGCGCTGCCCACGGAGTGCCCATGGAACACATCCATTTTCATGAGCTGGGCACCATGGATGCCGTGGCGGACATCGCCGCCGTGTGCTTTCTCCTGGAGCTGCTGGCCCCGGAGCGGATCGTCTGCTCCCCGGTGCGCACGGGCTTCGGCGCCGTGAAGTGCGCCCACGGCATCCTGCCGGTGCCCGCCCCGGCCGCCGCGTCGCTGCTGACGGGCATCCCCACCTTCGCCGGGGAAATTGAGGGCGAGCTGTGCACCCCCACCGGGGCCGCGCTGCTGAAGGCCTTTGCTTCCGATTTCGGCCGGCAGCCCGCCATGACCGTTGCGGTCGTGGGCTACGGCATGGGAACCAAGGACTTTCCCGCCGCCAACTGCGTGCGCGCCCTGCTGGGAGAGGCCGCCGAGCAGATTGTGGAGCTGTGCTGCGAGGTGGACGATATGACCGGCGAGGATATCGGCTACGCCATCGGCGCGCTGCGCAGGGCGGGCGCGCTGGACGTGTCGTGGCAGGCCGTGGGTATGAAAAAGGACCGCCCCGGCGTGCGCCTGACCTGTCTGTGCCGGCCGGATCTCCGGGATGCCATGGTGCGGCTGATCTTTCAGCTCACCGCCACGCTGGGCATCCGGGAAGCGCTGTGCGCGCGCTACATCCTGCGCCGCTCCTTTGCAACGGAGGAGACCCCCTGGGGCCCGGTGCGCCTGAAGCGGGCCGAGGGCTGGGACACGGCGCGAACCAAGCCCGAGTACGACGACATAGCCGCCATTGCGGAAAAGACCGGCCTTTCACCGGCGGAGATCAGAAATCAGCTTTCTGGAGGACGAGACGATGCCTGAAGTACTGACACTGAAGAAATCCAACTGCAAGAACTGCCACAAGTGCATCCGCTTCTGCCCGGTGAAGGCCATCCGCTTCACGGGGCATCAGGCCCACATCATCAGTGACGACTGCATTCTCTGCGGCAGCTGCTATGTGGTCTGCCCCCACGATGCCAAGGAGGTCGCCGATGCCCGGGAGACCGTCCGGGGCTTTTTGCGGGGCGACGCGCCTGTTATCGCCAGCCTGGCCCCGTCCTTTGTGGCGGGCTTTGAGGGCGTGGGCATCGGGTCCATGAAGGAGGCCCTGAAAAAGCTGGGCTTTGACGACGCGGAGGAGACCGCCATCGGCGCCACGCTGGTGAAGCGCGAATACGAAAAACAGCTCAACGCGGGCAATCGGGATGTGATTATCACCACCTGCTGCCCCGCCGCCACCACGCTGGTGCAGAAATACTATCCCGAGCTGTGCCGCTATCTCTCCCCCGTGGTATCGCCCATGATCGCCCACGCCATCGACATCAAACGCCGCCTGCCCAACGCCAAGGTGGTGTTTATCGGCCCGTGCCTGGCCAAAAAAAAGGAGGCCGAGGGCAATCTGGTGGACGCCGTGCTGACCTTTGCGGAGCTGTCCGCCCTGTTCAAGGAGGCCGGCATCGAGGTGGAGCAGCGCCTGGATGATAACGCCCACAGCCGGGCCAGACTGTTCCCCACCGCCGGCGGCATCCTCAAGACCATGGACCTGCCAGACAACGGCTACACCTATCTGGCGGTAGACGGTCCCCGGGAGTGCCGCGCCGCGCTGAATGACCTGAAGGAGGGCGGCATCCACAAGTGCTTCATCGAGCTGTCCTCCTGCAAGGGCAGCTGCATCGGCGGCCCCATTATGGAAAAATACGACAATTACCCCATCCGCCACTATCAGATGGCCGTGAATTACGCCGGGCCGGACGATTTCGACGTGGCCCGGGGCAGGGACGAGGTGCTGGAGACCGAATATATGCGCAAGGACGTGCCTAAACCCGTACCCACCGAGGCCGAGATCAAGGATATCCTCAAGCTCATGGGCAAGACCACCCCCGACGACGAGCTCAACTGCGGCACCTGCGGCTACGATTCCTGCCGGGACAAGGCCGTGGCCGTGTTCCGCGGCATCGCCGACCCCAGTATGTGCCTGCCCTACATCATGGATAAAAACGAGAGCTTCGCCAACAACATCCTTAACAACTCCCCCAACGGGCTGGTGATCGTCAACGACAAGTTCGAAATCCAGCAGCTGAATCTGGCCGCCCTCGGGATGCTGAACATCCGAAGTCAGGATGACATACTGGGCGAGAACATCGTGCGCATTCTGGAGCCCGCCCCCTTCTTCCAGGTCAGCGAATCCGGCCGCGCCATTAAAAACCAGCGCAGTTATTCCGCCGATTACAAAAAATACTTTGAACAGACCATCGTCTACGACAAGACCTCCCACCTGTTCATCTGCATCCTCCGCGACGTGACGGAGGAGGAGGTCGCCCGCGCCAAGCGTGAGGAGATCAGCCGCACCACCGCTGAGATCGCGGACAAGGTGGTGGACAAGCAGATGCGCATCGTGCAGGAGATTGCCTCCCTGCTGGGCGAGACCACGGCGGAGACCAAAATCGCGCTGACAAATCTGAAGGAGTCGATCAATACCGATGAAAAGGAATGAGTATTTCGCCGACATCGGCTATATGAGCCTCAACCACGCCGGCGAGGAACTGTGCGGCGACCATGTGGAGGTGGCGCAGCAGGGCGGCAACTCCCGCATCGTAGTGCTGGCCGACGGGCTGGGCAGCGGCGTGAAGGCCAGCATCCTGTCCATACTGACCTCCAAGATCATCTCCACCATGCTGGCCGCCGATATGAAGCTGGAGGACGCCGTGAGCACCATCGCGGACACGCTGCCCATCAACCAGGACATCAATTCCGCCTTCTCCACCTTTTCCATCATGCGCATCGTCAACAACGAGCGGGCGGAGATCATCCAGTATGAGAACCCCAACGTCATCCTGCTGCGGGCGGGCAAAAATTGCGAGATCCCGTGCAACACCCTGCGCATCGGCGACAAGGAGATCCTCCAGTCAGAGATCAAGCTGCAGGAAAACGATATCTTTTTCCTCATGTCCGACGGCGTGCTCTACGCCAGCAACGACGGGGTTTACAACGAATACTGGGACCGGGATCATATCATCTCCTACATGGAGACCTTCTACAACATCGGCTTCACGGCCAAAACTCTCACCACCATCCTGCTGGAGGAGACCGGCCGCCTGTACGACGGGCGCCCCACGGACGACGCCACGGTCTGCACGGTCCGTATCCGCCGCCGGGAGGCCGTGAATCTGGCCTTCGGCCCCCCTTCCAGCTACGACGACAACATCAAGATGATGTCCCTGTTCTTTGCCCGGGGGGGGCGTCACATCGTCTGCGGCGGCACCACCGCCAAGATCGCCGCCGCCTATCTGGGCACGGCCGTGGTGGTCAGCGACCTCACCCCCGACCCGGATATCCCCCCCGTCTCCACGGTGGACGGCATTGACCTGGTGACGGAGGGCATCGTCACCATGGACCGGGTGCTGACCTATGCCAAGGACTATCTGGCCGGGAACACCCAGTTCGAGGAATGGAGCTACAAGAAGGACGGCGCTTCCCTGATCTCCCGGATGCTTTTTGAGACGGCCACGGACGTGAACCTGTTCATCGGCAAGGCCGTGAATCCCGCTCACCAAAACCTGCCCTTCAACTTTGAGGTCAAGATGCGGCTGGTGAACGAGCTGGTGGACAGTCTGGAGAGCATGGGCAAGATCGTACTGGTCAATTATTTTTAAACAAAAAAGGTTCGCCGCAGTTTTTAGAACTGCGGCGAACCTTTTTTCGTTCGTCAGCGCTCCGTGCCCACGCAGAAGATGGCCATGGTGCCCGGGCCGGAGTGGGAGCCGATGACCGGACCCACATAGTTAATGATGACGTCCTTGGCGCCGGCGGCCTTGATCTGCTCGCCCAGGGCCCGGGCCTCGTCCGGACAGTCGCAGTGGGTGATGAAAATGGTCTGCTCAGCCAGGTTGATCGCCACCTGTGCGGTGTTCTTGCCGAGGTCGCGCAAGGACTTTTTCCGCCCACGGACTTTGTAGACGGGCACCAGATGGCCCGCATTGTCCACATGCATCACCGGCTTGATATCCAAAATGGTGCCCACGGTGGCCGCCGTCTTGGAGACCCGGCCGCCCCGCCAGAGGAATTTCAGGTCCTCCACGGTGAACCAGTGGACGATGTGCAGCTTGGTGGCTTCGGCAAAATCCCGGCATTCGGTGATGGACGCGCCGTCAATTTTTTTGTGGGCGGTGAGCCACACCAGCAGCCCTTCGCCCTGAGAGGCGCACAGGCTGTCTACCGTGAGGATGACGCGCTGGGGATATTTTTCCCGCAGATCCGCCGCGGCGATCTCGCCGTTCTGGTAGGCCGCGCTCAGGCCCGAAGAAAACCCGATATACAAAATGTCCCTGCCCGACCGGAGGATGGGCTCCATCAGCTCCATAAAGGCGGCCACATTGACGGCGGAGGTGGGGGCCAGCGCGGTACCGCGCAGCCTGTCGTAGAACGCGTGGGGGGCGATCTCGCGCCAGTCCAGATAGTTGGTGTATTGCTTCCCCTCCAGCTCGAAGGTCAGCGGCGCCACCACCAGACCCAGCGAATCGGCAAGGGTCGCCGGCAGGTCGCAGGAAGAATCGGTCAGGATCACAAAGTCGCTCATAACAATCTCCTCTGTTAACGTTGTTAACTTCGTAATATTATACGCTAAAAGAGCTCGCCTGTCAATAAAATCAGTCGAGCTCAAATTCCCGTCGAATGCACTTTTCAACCATGGCCAGATTTTCTTTGCTGTATTGCAGCTCCCCGGTGTCGAACATGACGGTGGCGCCGTAGATGAACGATCGCACCGCGTAGGTCTTGCGCACGGACTGCTCCAAAGAATAGCCGGACTTGATGCACCATTTGCTGACCAGCTCCTTGGAGTAGCTGCTCATCTCGGCTCTCTCCTTCATCTGCTCGGGAGTCATATTGTCCCCCCGAAGCCACATCAGCGCCCGGAAATGGGGGTTCTCCGCCAGGAATCGGATATATGCCATACTCACGGCCACCAGCTGTCTGGAGACGTCGCCGGCGTTTTCCTCGATCACCACGCTCTGCTGCTCGTACCATTTTTCATTCACATAGTCCAGCGCGGCCAGCAGCATATCCTCTTTATCCCGGAAATGCTTGTAGGGCGCGGCACAGCTGACGCCGCATTCCGCGGCCACCCTGCGGATTGTGAACCCGCCCATACCGTCCTTCTGGATAATGTCGATGGCAGCCAGAATCAGCTGCTCTCTCAGCGTCATATCGTTTTCGCCTCCCGTCGTATGCAACGCGGCTATTGTATCACAGTTTTGCCGCCCTGGCGACTGTTTTTTACAACGCGGCCGGCAGGAAGGAGCGCAGCCGGCCGTAGATCAGGCCCTGCCCCTCCAAGGTGGGATGGATGCCGTCCCGGCAGAGAAAATCGTTGTAGTCGCCGCTGCGGTAAAACTCTCCCCGGATGTCGGCGAAGGGGATATGCAGCGAAGCAGTCAGCGCGGTGAGCTGGCCGTTGTAGGAACGGTGCCAGCGGTGGATGTATTCCACGTCCCCGCCCAGCCAGCGGATGACGTTGGCCCTGCCGGCGTCGTCCATATCGACGGAAAAATGGTCGAAATACCGTCTGGCCCCGATGGGCGGCAGGTTGAGCACCAGCGGCATGGCGCCGCTGCCCTGAATGAGACAGATGAGCTTGGTATAGTTTTCCAGATAGAGCTCCATCACAGTGTTGGGGTCGTGGTGGGCATCGGGGGCGGCGGCGATGTCGTCCCAGTGGAAGTCGCAGTCGTTGCCGCCGAATTCCATCAGGACCACGTCCGCCCCGGCCAGGCGTGCCTGATGCCGCTGGGCCAGCTGCAGCCCCTTGGTCACCGTGCAGCCGAACACGGAAAAATTGTCCACCTCGGCGCCGTCGTCCGCCAGCCGGGCCGCGAAGCTGTCCCTGCTGGTGACATAGCGCCTCTCCTCTTCGTCGTAAAGGATGCCCTTGGCGATGGAATCGCCCAGAATACAGATCTTCATTGGCGCCCCCCGAAAAAAACGCCGTCTCCGGCAAATGTAGTATTCAATATTATATTTCGTAATAATGATCTTGTCAATATCCTGAGCCACATATTTATCGCTCTGGTCTTTTTGCCGGAAGAACCGCTGGGAACAGGGGGCGAAAGAGGCCGAAAATTATCAATTTGGCTATGGATTCTCTCCGGCTTTTGGTTTATTATACTGTTGTGATAATTGGTCTGCGCTTCTCTGAAAGGTGTGAGCAATTCTGAGCGTATCGGATATAATTTCTCTGCTGGGCGGCGTGGCGCTGTTTTTGTTCGGTATGTACCTGATGGGTGACGGACTGAAGCGCGTCGCGGGCAATCGGCTGGAGATCGTACTCTATCGCCTCACCAGTACCCCGCTGAAGGGCGTACTGCTGGGCACGGGTGTCACCGCCGTGATTCAGTCCTCCTCCGCCACTTCCGTCATGGTGGTGGGCTTTGTCAACTCCGGCATGATGAAAGTGCGCCAGGCCATCGGCATCGTCATGGGCGCCATCTTGGGCACCAGCGTCACGGGCTGGATTCTGTGCCTGTCCGACATCGGCGGCGGCTCGGCCTCCGGCTGGGTGCAAATCTTTTCCACCGCCACCCTCACCGGCATCATCGCGGTGGTGGGAATCATCCTGCAGATGTTTACCAAAAACCAGACCAAGCAGCACGTGGGCGGCATTATGCTTGGCTTCGCCGTACTGATGTACGGGATGCAGGCCATGTCCTCCGCCGTGGCTCCGCTGAAGGAGAGCGCGGCGTTCATCGGTCTGATCACCACCTTCTCCAACCCGCTGGTCGGCATTCTGGCCGGCATTTTGGTTACCAGCGTCATCCAGTCCTCCTCTGCGGCCGTAGGCATCTTGCAGGCTCTGGCCATCACCGGCGCCATTGATTTTTCCGTGGCGTACCCGCTGATCCTGGGCATCGCCATCGGTGCCGCCGTGCCCGTGCTGCTGTCCGCCGTGGGCGCCACCACGGACGGCAAGCGCACCGCCTTCATCTATCTGCTGGTGGACGTATTGGGCGTGCTGATCTGGGGCAGTATCTTTTATATCGTCAACGCCGCGGTGGGCGGCTTCTCCTTCATGTCCCTGACCATGACCACGGTGAGCGTGGCCTTCGTCAACACCCTGTTCCGTTTCGTCACCGTGCTGGTGCTGACGCCCTTCATCGGCAAGCTGGAAAAGCTGGTGGACCTGTTCATCAAGGACAAGCCCGACGCCCGGCGCGAGACAGAGGACTTCAACCGGCTGGAGGAGCGCTTTGTGGATCACCCCGCGCTGGCCATCGAGCAGAGCCGGCTGACCATCAATTCCATGGCCCGCCGGGCGCAGGAGAACCTGTACGCCTCCATCGCCCTGCTGGGCAATTATACCGACGACGGCTTTCAGCGGGTGAAGGATTCCGAAGACGCCATCGATGGCTACGAGGACAAACTGGGCACCTATCTGGTCAAGGTCACGGCCCAGGAGCTGGCCGACAAGCAAAACGAGGACGTGTCCAAGTTCCTGCACACCATCAGCGACTTCGAGCGCATCTCCGACCACGCGCTGAATATCGCGGAGCTGGCCCAGGAGATACACGAGAAAAACATGCGCTTCTCCCCCGCCGCCTCCCATGAGCTCACCGTTCTTCAGGGCGCGGTGACGGAGGTCCTCTCCACCGCGGTGGAGGCGTTCATCAGCAACGACATGGACACCGCCTACCATGTGGAGCCGCTGGAGGAGCTCATCGACAACCTCTGCGACGAGATGAAGCTGCACCACATTGAACGGGTCCAGAAGGGCATCTGCACGCTGACCCAGGGCTTTGTGTTCAACGACCTGCTGACCAACTACGAGCGCGTGTCGGATCACTGCTCCAACATCGCCGTGGCCATGATCGAGCTGGAAAGCGATATGTTTGAAACCCACAGCTATCTGGACGGCGTGAAGGAAATGCACTCCCACTCCTTTGACCGGTATTACGAAGAATTCAGCAAAAAATATTCACTGTAAGCGAGGTATCCGCGATATGGAAAAATCCAAAGTCTTTTTTACCGATTTTCACACCGCTCCCTTCGGGGACGGGCTGCCCGTGAAGCTGCAGAAGCTCATCCGCAGGGCCGGTATCGGCGATATCGACATGGACGGTAAATTTGTGGCCATCAAGATGCACTTCGGCGAACTCGGCAACGTCAGCTTTCTGCGCCCGAACTATGCCCGGGCCGTAGCGGACGTGGTGAAGGAAAACGGCGGCAGGCCCTTCCTCACCGACTGCAACACCATGTACCCCGGCAGCCGGAAAAACGCGCTGGAGCATCTGGACTGCGCCTGGCTCAACGGCTTCACGCCGTACACCGTGGGCTGCCCCGTAATCATTGCGGACGGCCTGAAGGGCACGGACGATATCGCCGTGCCGGTGGCGGGCGGCGAGTATATCAAGGAGGCCAGGATCGGCCACGCCATCATGGACGCGGACGTGTTCATCAGTCTGACCCATTTCAAGGGCCACGAGATGACCGGCTTCGGCGGCACCTTTAAAAACATTGGCATGGGCTGCGGCTCCAGAGCCGGCAAATGTGACCAGCACTCCGGCGGCAAGGCCAGCATCGACACCAAACGGTGCCGGGGCTGCCGCCGCTGCCAGCGGGAATGCGCCAACGGCGGACTGGTATATGACGAGGCGGCAAAAAAAATGACGGTGGATGCCGCACACTGCGTGGGCTGCGGCCGGTGCCTGGGCGCCTGCAATTTCGACGCCATCCGTTTTCGCAACGAGAGTGCCAACACCGAGCTGAACCGCAAGATGGCGGAGTACGCCAAGGCCGTCATCGACGGGCGGCCCCACTTTCATATCTCCCTGATTATGGACGTGTCCCCCAACTGCGACTGCCACGGTGAGAACGACGTGCCCATCCTGCCCAACATCGGTATGTTCGCCTCCTTCGACCCGCTGGCCCTGGAGTGGGCCTGCGTGGATGCCTGCCTCGCCGCCGCCCCCATGCCGGGCAGCCAACTGGCAACCAATATGGCGAAGCCCGATTTTGTGGATCATCACGACCATTTCACCAACTCCACCCCGGAATCGGAGTGGCGCAGCTGCCTGGAGCACGCCGAAAAGATCGGTCTGGGCAGCCGGGACTACGAGCTGATAAAAATCTGAAAACTGCGGAAACTAAGCCGGCAGGCCCTGCGTCATGCCGGTTCGGTTTCTTTTGAGGTGCGATCATGTTCGAAGGCTTTACGCCCGCCGCAGGCGAATTCCTGCTGGCGCTGAAATTCAACAACGAGCGGCCCTGGTTCCTGGCCCACAAGGACGAATTCGAGACGCTGGTCAATCAGCCCTTCAAGGCGCTGGCGCTGGCCACGGCGGATGAGATGGCCCGGCGGGAGCCCGCACTGGGGCTGAATCTGCACGTGGCCCGCATCTACCGGGACGCCCGCCGCCTCCACGGCGGCGGCCCCTACAAGGAGCACCTGTGGTTCTCCCTGAAGGACTGGGACGGTCTTTTGCGCGGGCCCATGTTCTGGTTTGAGGTGGGCGCCGCGGACTACAGCTTCGGCATGGGCTTTTATTCTTGCTCCGCCGCCCAGATGGCCGCTTTCCGCCAGAGCATCGACGCCAACCCCGCCCGCTTCACCCGCCTGATCCGGCCCCTCGCGGCCCTGGGCGGCTGCGAGATCGACAGCGACCCCTACGCCAAGCCCAAGAAGGATATGGGCGAGCTGCTGAACCCCTGGTACAACGGCCGCCGGGTGGGCGTGGTCTGCTCCCGGGAATTCGGCGGCGACCTGTTCAGTCCCGAGCTGCCCCGGCTTCTTGCGGATGAATTTCAGCGGCTGCTGCCGCTGTACCGGTACCTGATGGAGGTCTGTCCCATGGAGCCCTGCCACAATAAATGAACAAACAATAAATTATTGAAGGATATTCTTATATTTTGCGAATAATAATTGACGAAAACCCTTCGAAATAATATAGTATTGAAAACAATATCTATGCGCCGGCCCGGCCGGGAAAGCGAGGCGACCAATGGATTTCTCTTATGAGATCGTGACCGATTCTTCCAGCAATCTGCAAAAAGCGCTGGTCGAGCAATACCAACTGCCCGTGCTGCCTTTCAAATACACCATGAACGGCAAGGATTATAAAGTCGACCTCTCCTCCGGCCCGCTGGAGCGGCAGGCTTTCTTCGCCGCCATGCGGCTAAAGGTGGAGGTCACCACCTCTCTGGTGAACTTTGCGGAATATACCGAGTGCTTTGAAAAGATCCTTCAGACCGGCAGGGACATCCTGTATATCGGCATGGCCGCGGGCATCAGCGGCTCCTACGCCAACGCCGTCATCGCCGCCCAGGAGCTGACGGAAAAATACCCGGAGCGGAAGATCCTGCTCATCGACACCATGAACGCCTCCTTTGGCGAGGGGCTGCCTGTGATGGCGGCGCTGGAGATGCGCGACGCGGGGGACGATCTGCAGACCGCCTATGAAAAGACCTGCGCGCTGGTGCCCCACACCCGGGGCTGCTTCATGGTGGACGATCTGATGTTTTTGCACCGCACGGGCCGCGTGTCCGGCGTGAAGGCTTTCGCGGGCAAGGCGCTGGGGCTGCGCCCTCTGCTGAAGGGCGACGACACGGGCCACATCGTGGTGTGCGGCAAGGCCCGGGGCCGCAAGGCCGCGCTGGAGTCCCTGCTGGCCGATTTCGACGCCCACATCCTCCCCGACAGCCACCAGACCGTGGCCGTGGCCCACTGCGACTCCGAAAAGGAAGCGCAGTTTATGGCCGACCACATGGCCAAAAATCCCGCCGTGGACAAGGTCATCATCGAGTGGTACGAGCAATGCACCGGCTCCCATCTGGGGCCCGGGGCCGTGGCCATTTTCTACGTGGCCGATCACCGGTAACGATAAAAAAACACCCGGACGGCGTCCGGGTGTTTTTTGTCAGTAAAAGGTTGCCACGGGATTTTCCGGGACCTCGCAGGCTTCGGCGCCCAGATAGGTCAGCACCGGGCCTTTTTTTCCGTAGGCGATGTTGAACTTGAAATGCACCTGTCCCGTCAATATCACCCAGCTGTCGTTGACTATGGTGGAGGCCTCGTCCCACTGCACCACCAGCGCCGCAAACTGGATGTCCTGCACGCAGCAGGTCATCACATGGCGCCCCGCGATGAAGGTCTTGGACGGCAGCTTTTTGCGGGTCAGCAGGCGGCACTTGAAGCGCACGGTCTTGCCCTCGTAATTCTTCGGCGTGTCGGACAGATCCCGGTACCACACGGCGTAATCCTCGTCCTTGATGTCGATGACGGGGGCCTCCAGATCGAAGGGCAGCGGGTCCTCGATGTCGTCGTACTCCACCTTGTTGGCGTCGTACTCATAGGCGATATCGCTGCGGCGGGATGCGCCGCGGACGATCTTGTGATAGGGCATCCGGTCCATATCGGGCTTGAAGCGATTGAACACCACCAGCTCGCAGCTTTTCAGCTTGTCATAGGTCAGCTGGCGCATATTGGCGTTGTAGGTCAGGAAAGTGGCGGCATCGGCAAACATGAACTCCTGATACACCACCCAGCTCTCCGGCATGGCGGTATAGAGCACATCCAGCATCCACATGCCGTTGTATTCCACCACCACCCGCTCGGAACCGGTCTCCTTCTGCCACTTGTCCAGATTGTCCATAGTCAGCTCGGCCTGCTCGGTCACCTCGCGGATGTAGACGTTTTTGCCGGAAAAGGACCCAGGCTCGTATTCCTCCACGCCCGCCTCGCACACCAGCAGCAGGGTCTTTTCGCCCTTGTTGAAGCGCTTGTCCTCCAGGGTCTCCTGGATAAAGCGGGTCTTGCCGGATTCGAGAAAGCCCGTAAACAGATACACGGGGATGTCGTTGTTTTGTTCACTCAATATTAAACAGCTCCTTCAGCGCACCTTCGTCGATCTTGGATCCGATGACGCAGAAACGGCCCGTGACGATGGGCGAGCCCCGGCGGATATTGATCTCGCCCGGCACGTAGTCAAAGTACAGCCACTCCCCGTCGGAAGCGTCCACCATGCCCTTGGCGCGGAGGATCAACCCGTATTTGCCGGTGTCGTCCAGCGCGGTGAGGATGGTCTTCAGTTCCGCCTCACTGAATTTTTTCGGCGTCTCGCTGCCCCAGCTGGTAAAGACCTCGTCCGCGTGGTGGTGATGATGGTGCTCATGCTCGTGCTCGTGCTCGTGCTCATGCTCATGGTCATGCTCATGCTCATGCTCGTGGCATTCACATTCGTCGTCGTCATCGTCGTCGTCGTGATGATGCTCCTCGGCCAGCTCCGCCAGCGCGGCGGCCAGCGTGGAACGGTGTTCCATGGCCGCGGTGAACTGCGCGCCCGCCAGCTTGTCCCAGGGAGTGGTGATGATGACGGCGTCGCCGTTGAGCTCCTTAAGCATAGCCGCGGCTGCGGCAGTCTTGTCCTCTCCCACGTCGCCGGTGCGGCTGAGAACGATCACGTCGGCATTCTTCACCTGGTCGTTGAAAAATTCCCCGAAGTTTCGAATATACATTTTGCACTTGTTCGCGTCCACCACAGTGACTTTTGCGCCGATCTCAGCCTTGTCCGCCACTGCGGAGACGGCGCGGGCCACGTCTGAGAGCTTGCCCACGCCGGAGGGTTCGATGATGACGCGGTCGGGGGCGTAGGTTTTTATAACCTGTTCCAGCGCTGCCTTGAAATCGCCCACCAGCGTGCAGCAGATGCAGCCGGAATTCATCTCGGTGATCTCCACGCCGGCGTCCTTCAAAAAGCCGCCGTCGATGGCGATCTCGCCGAATTCGTTTTCAATGAGCACGATCTTCTGTCCGGCATAGGCCTCCTTGATGAGCTTGCGGATCAGCGTGGTCTTGCCCGCGCCTAAAAAACCGGAGAAGATATCTATTTTTGTCATGGCATTTTTACCTCCAATGCGCATTAACTTATAACCTGTCATCGACGCCGGTTGCCCCGTTCGGGGCGAGGCGGCGGACGATTCAGATGCGCCATCGCGCGGCGCGCGATGATGCGCGTGGTAGAATAACCACGCAGCGGTTATTTTACCACAAAATTTCGGACTGTACAAGTGTTGCCGGAATGGGGTATAATCAATCCGTAGGGCGATCCACAAATTGCCTGTTCTTTGAATTCTGTTCTCAGGAGGTGTCCCATGGTCGTCTACTTTTCCGGCACCGGCAACAGCCGCTACGCCGCCAAATTCATCGCCCACCGTCTGGACGACGAGCTGCTGGACGCGGGCGCGGTTCTGAAGTCCGGCGAGAATATCGTGCTGCATTCCGACCGCCCCTGGGTGTTTGTCTCCCCCACCCATGGCTGGCGCATTCCCCGGGTATTTGAAGCGCTGCTCCGCGCGGGCAGCTTTTCCGGCAGCAGGGACGCCTATTTTGTCATGACCTGCGGCGACGAGATCGGCGCGGCCGCGGAGAAGCTGCGGACGCTGTGCGCCGATAAGGGCTTCGTCTACAGAGGCGTGCAGCAGCTGGTCATGCCGGAAAACTATGTGGCCATGTTTGCCGTGCCCGACAAGGGCGAGGCCGCCGCGATCCTTGAAAAGGCGCTGCCCGATATGGCGCAGGCCGCCGGGTATATTGCCCGGGGCGAGGATATCCCCGGTTCCGCGCCCGGCTTTGCGGACAAGGTCAAGACCCGGCTGGCCAATCCCCTCTTTTACGCCTTCTTTGTAAAGTCGAAAAAATTTTACGCCACGGACGCCTGCGTGAGCTGCGGCAAATGTGCCGCGCTGTGCCCCACCAATGCCGTGACGCTTATAAGCGGTCGCCCCCGCTGGGGCGAGGGCTGCGTCCACTGCATGGCCTGCATCTGCTATTGCCCGAAGAAGGCCATCGAATATGGCAGGGCCAGTCTCGGCAAGCCCCGGTACAAGTGCCCGGAATATGTGCCGGAATGAGAGAGGCCCACAATACATAAGGCGCGCCCAAAAATGTTCGCGCGGCATGGCCATGGCCATGCCGCGTGTTTTTTGTTTTCCGCTGCCGGGCGGTAAGCTTGGATATGCGCCTATCCGCGTAACGGCCGAAGAGCCCTGTTGTGCGCTTTTCTCTCGGGGAAAGGGTCAGCAGAGCTTGTAGCCCGCGGGGATGGCGTCGTCCACCAGCATCAGATGCAGCTTCTCCTCGCCGTTTTCCTCTTTCACGGCAGACAGCAGCATCCCGTTGGAATCCTGGCCCATCATCTTTCGGTTGGGCAGATTGAGGACGGCGATGGCGTTTTTGCCCACCAGGGCTTCCGGCTCATAGAACCTGTGGATGCCGGAGAGGATCTGCCGGGGGGTGCCGCTGCCGTCGTCCAGCTGGAATTTCAGCAGCTTGTCGGACTTCTTTACCGCCTCGCAGGACAGGATTCTGCACACGCGCATATCGCATTTGGCAAAATCCTCGATGGGAATTTCGGGCTGCACGGGCTCCGTCCCGGGCTTTTTGGCCTTCAGCTCGTCCAGTTCCTTCAGCTCCTTTTCCATGTCGATGCGGGGAAACAGGGTCTCGCCCCGGCGCACGGCGACATCCGCGGGCAGCACGCCGAACTTCCCGGCGTCGTCCCAGGTGGCGAGATCGGCGGCGCCGATCTGAGAGAGCGCGGCGGCACAGGTGTCGGGCATCACGGGTTGCAGCAGTGTCAGCGCGATACGCAGGCACTCCAGCAGGTTGTACATGACGGTGGCCAGACGGGCCTTCTTGGCCTCGTCCCTGGCCAGCACCCAGGGGGCGGTCTCGTCGATATACTTGTTGGCCCGGGACAGCAGCTTCATCACAAGGTCGATGCCGTTTTGCAGCTGCAGCTTGTCCATCTGGATCTCGTATTTCCCGCGTACCTCCAGCGCCATGGTCTTCAGTTCGTCGTCGATGGGATCGTCCTGCCGCGCCGCGGGCAGGGTGCCGCCAAAGTATTTTTCCACCATGGCGGTGGTGCGGCTGAGGAGGTTGCCCAGATCGTTGGCCAGATCGGTGTTGATGGTGGAGATCAGAAGCTCGTTGGAGAAGCTGCCGTCGGTGCCGAAGGGGAAGGTGCGCAGCAGGAAAAAGCGCAGCGCGTCCACGCCGTAGCGTTCGGCCAGCATATAGGGGTCCACCACGTTGCCCTTGGACTTGGACATCTTGCCGCCGTCGATAATCAGCCAGCCGTGGCCGTAGACGTGCTTGGGCACGGGCTCGCCCAGACTCATAAGCATGGCGGGCCAGATGATGGAGTGGAACCGAACGATCTCCTTGCCCACGATGTGATAATCCGCGGGCCAGAATTTGTCGTAATCGTCGTACTTCTCGTTGCAGTAGCCCAGGGCGGTGATATAGTTTGAGAGCGCGTCCACCCAGACATAGACCACATGGCCCGGATCGAAATCCACGGGGATGCCCCACTTGAAAGTGGTGCGGGACACGCACAGGTCCTCAAGGCCCGGCTTGATAAAGTTGTTGATCATTTCGTTGACGCGGGAAGCGGGCTCCAGGAAGGTGCCGCTCTCCAACAGCTCCTGCACGGGCTTGGCGTATTTGGACAGGCGGAAGAAGTAGGCCTCCTCCTCCTCATAATGCACGGGGCGGCCGCAGTCGGGACACTTGCCGTCCACCAGCTGGCTCTCGGTCCAGAAGGACTCGCAGGGGGTGCAGTACATCCCCTTGTAGGCGCCCTTGTAGATGTCGCCCTTTTCGTACATTTTCCTGAAAATCTTCTGGATGGCTTCGACGTGATAGTCGTCGGTGGTGCGGATGAACCGGTCGTTGGAGATATTCATAAGCTTCCAGAGGTCCTTGACGCCTCTGGGGCCCTCCACAATATTATCCACGAACTGCTTGGGGCTGAGCCCGGCTTCTTTGGCCTTCTCCTCAATCTTCTGACCGTGTTCGTCGGTCCCCGTGAGAAACATCACGTCGTAACCGCACATTCGCTTGTACCTCGCTATCGAGTCCGTGGCCACGGTACAGTAGGTGTGACCGATGTGCAGTTTGTCGGACGGGTAATAGATCGGTGTGGTGATATAGAACTTACCCTTGCTCATGTTTCTCGCTCCTTTCAAAAGTTGTATCATCAAGGCCTGAACAGCCGGGATGCCGTAAGGTTATCCGCCGATGACGCCGGAGGAAGAATCGGCGGGCGTCTCCGTGGCGGCCACGGGCATGGTGGGCTCCGTGGCGGCCACGGGCACGGTGGGCTCCGGCGTGGCCTGCGGTGTCGGCGTGGCGGCGGGCGTCGGTGTCGGGGACGGGGAGGCGCTGGGGTAGACGATGTTCTCGGCGTGATAGTGGTAGGTGCTGGTGGCCTCCTTGGTGCTGCTGAGCTGGGTGCCGTCCTTGTTGAACACGTTGCGGTAGGTGGTGGCCTTATAGCCCAGGGCCACGGTGGGATACTTGGTATCGTAGAACTTCCAGGTGGAGTATTTCATCTCCACATAGCTGCCGTCCACATCCGTGCCCCAGATCTCAATCGTCATGGACTTTTTGGTGCTGTCCACGGTGGCCACGATCTTGACGGGATAATTCCGGTCGTTTTTGAACTTGAAGTCCGGGGATTTCCAGCTCACCGTGGCGTCCAGACCCGCGGGCAGGTAGTCCACGGGGAAGTAATGGCAGGTGCGGTCGGTGATCTCCAGATTGGCGTACAGCACCGTGCAGTACAGGGTGGAGGACACCTGGCAGATGCCGCCGCCCAGCTCCTGCACCACCTCGCCGTTGGAGTAGGCGCCGGCCTTTTTAAAGCCCGCGGCCTCGGTACGCTGGCCCACGGTGTCGTTATACGAGAACTCCTCGCCGGGGTTGAGGATGGTGCCGTTGATCTTCTTCGCCGCCAGCGTGATGTTGTTGATACGGTTGGCGGAGCTGGATTTAAAATAGGACACCTGAGCGCCCAGCTTGTCCTTGAACAGCTTGGCGCTGAGATCGTCGGTGGTGATCTTGGGCTGGGTGATCTCCAGCGGAATGGACACCGTGTCGCCCGCGGCGGCGGCGTCCCACAGCTTCTGGGCCCCGGCCACATCGAAATCCACGCCTACCACGGACTCCGTCACCTTGCCCTTGTCGGAATCGTAGGCGGCGTCCTTGGCCTCGGCGTAGACCTCGTCGTGGAGAGCCTGAATATCCAGCTTGGCATCCTCGCCGTAAGAGGACTGGTAGTCCACCTTGCCGAAGCTGCCGGATTGCAGCGCCGCCACCACTAGATCGTAGACGGCGTTTTCGTCCACGGTCACATCGGTGGCGCCCTTGACCACGGTGAGCACGGCCTTGTCCGTATCCACCTTATAGGCCTTGCCGGAGAGGGCGTCCTTCATCTCGGCCACGCCGTCGCTGATCTGGCCGCGGATGTAATCCGCATTCAGATCCTCCGCGGCGGCGGTCAGATTCACGCGCCCGAAAAGTCCCCTGACGTATTTGAAGAGGCTGGAAAAAAGCCCGCCGTCCCGGCCGTAGCGATAGGCGGCCCTGGCCGCGGCCTCGGAGGAGGTGACCGCGCCGGCCTTTCCGGCGTTCACGGTGATCTCAACGTCCGCCGGCAGGACCACGGTGACGTTTTCACCGGTCTTGTTGTCCCAGCCGCTCTTCCCCAGGGCCGTCGCGGCCTGTTCCTCGGTCATGCCGCCCACCGACACGCCGCCCACGGTGACATTGGGATAGATGGCATCCGTAGAGCGCAGGGCAAAGCCCGCGCCCGCCGCCGCCACACACAGCACCGCCAGTACGATGGCGATGATCAGTAAGGCTTTTTTGCCGCCGGAATGATTGTGCCGGGGCGTCTCTCCGTCATCCCCGCCGTTTTCCTCCGGCTCCGGGTCGGGCCGGCGCCGGGGCTGCGCCGGGCGCTGGTCCTTCACGGCGTCGAAAACCATGGTCTCGGAATTGTGGAGATCGTTCTCCTCTTCATCCCTCTTTTGTTCCTTGCTGCTGAATACTTTGATGATACTCCCCGCCTTTCTGCGGTCTTATTTCTATATTTTTTCCAGCGACGCCCGAAAAATCTCGTTGTCGTCCGGCGGTAGTTCCTGTTTCTCTGTCTGGTCGAAGGCGGGCTGCATCCAGGGGTTGAACTGCACCTTTTCCACGGCCTGCGCCTCCAGTACGGCACCGATGAGCTGATTGGACACCAGAAAGCCGGAGGGCGTGAAAGCCCAGCGATCCTCGGTTTTTTTCGTCCAGCCCCGGTCCGCGAAGGTCTCCATCAGCGCCTCGATGGGCGCCCACTCGCTGAGGTAGAGGGCCCGGTATTCGCTGCTGGAGACACCCCGGGCGGTGCGCAGCCCCAGCATCAGATATTCCGAGGCGCGCTCCATGGGGGACACGCGCTCGTATTCGTTCACAATGCTTTTGTTCGCATCCATGCCGGAAATATACGCGTCCAGATCGCGGACGTAGCGGTAGCGCAGCGTGCCCACGCCGGAGGCCGCCCCGGGGCCGAAGCCCATGTAATCGCCCAGCCGCCAGTATTTCAGATTATGGCGGGATTCGTAGCCGGGGATGGCGAAGTTGGAGATTTCGTACTGCCTGTAGCCGTAGCGCTCCAGATTTTCCACGGCGTAGAGGTACATATCGGCCTGGGTGTCGTCATCCGGGATCAGGGGGGAGCCGGAATACTCGGCGTACATGGGCGTCCCCTCCTCCAGCTTCAGTCCGTAGCAGGACAGATGCTCCGGCCGCAGCGCCATGGCCTTGGCCAGCGTGTCGGCCCAGTCGGCCTTGGACTGGCTGGGCAGCCCGTAGATGAGATCGAGGCTGATATTGTCGAAGCCCGCGTCCCGGGCGGCCTTTACGGCCAGTTCCACCTGCTTGTAGTTGTGGCGGCGGCCGATCATTTTAAGAATATCGTTGTTGGCGGACTGCATCCCGATGGACAGGCGGTTGACGCCCTCCCGCCGGAGCAGCCTGAGGTCGGCAGCGCCGAGACTGTCGGGGTTTCCCTCCATGGTGACCTCGGCGTCCCGCCGGGTGAGCCCCAGGTCCTTCACGGCGCGGAAAACATTGCAGATGCGTTTTGCGCCAAAATAGCTGGGGGTTCCGCCGCCGAAATAGACGGTGTCGATCTGATAGCCCGCCATGGTGGGGGCCGCCTCCCGGATATGCCGGATCAGCGCGTCCTCATACTCCGGCATGCGCTTTTCGCACCCGGCGAGGGAATAAAAATCGCAGTACCCGCACTTTGAGGCGCAGAACGGTATATGGATGTACAGGCCCAATCGCTTGTCCATGGCGTCTCCCAATCGTAAAAAATCAGAACAGGTCGCTGACCAGCTCCACAAATTCCCCCGCGTCCTCCAGCTCCACGCCGGCGATCAGCTCGGCCTCGGCGGCCAGGATCTTGGCGTACTTCGCGGCCTTGTCCCTGTCACCCGCTTCATAGGCGGCCTTCAGGGCCTTCACGGCGGCGTGCTCGGGGTTGAGCTCCAGCACGCGGGTGGCGCGGATGGAGCGCATCTCCTCGCTGGGGCCGGCGCGGAAATACCGCTCCATCTCCAGCGTGACGCCGCCCTCGGTGGCCAGGCAGCAGGGTTTTGAAACCAGCTTGCTCGACAGCCGCACCTTGGCGACACGCTCGCCCAGCGACTCCTTGATGAAGTCCAGCAGCTCCTTGTTTTCCTCGTTGCGCTCCTCGGCGGCCTTCTTATCCTCGTCGGTGTCGAAGCCCAGATCGTCGGTGACCACGTTGCAGAAGGGCTTGCCGTCCTGATCGCGGAGGGATTCCAGCACCATCTCGTCGATGGGTGCGGCGAGATACAGGATCTCATAGCCCCGGGCGCGGACTTCCTCGCACTGGGGCAGGTCCATGGCATGCTTCACGGTGTCGGAGGAGGCAAAATAGATCTTCGTCTGGCTCTCCGGCATGGCGGCGGCATATTCCGCCAGCGTCTCCTGATGATCCTCGCTGGTGTAGTAGATCAGCAGATCGCGCAGGAAATCCTTGTAGCGGCCGTACTCGTCGCACACGCCGCACTTGAGATGGATACCGAAATTCTTGAAGAATTCCTCGTATTTGGGCCGGTCGTCCTTCATCATCCTTTCCAGTTCGCCCTTGATCTTCTTCTCAAGGTTCTGGCCGATGACATGGAGCTGCCGGGTGTGCTGCAAAATCTCGCGGGAGATGTTCAGGGAAAGGTCGGGGGAATCCACCACGCCCTTGACGAACTCAAAGTAGTCGTGCACCAGATCGCCGCACTTCTCCATAATCATCACGCCGTTGGAATACAGGGTGATGCCGGCCTTGTGATCCTCGGAGAAGACGTTCATCGGCTCCGCGCCGGGAATAAAAAGCATGGCCTTATAGGAAATGCTGCCTTCGGCGTCCACCCGCAGGATGACGGCGGGATCTTTCGTCTCGCGGTATTTCTCCTTGAAGAAGGCAGCACAGTCGTCGTCGGATACGTCGGCCTTGGAGCGCTGCCAGATGGGGACCATGGAGTTCACCGTCTCGGTCTCGGTGACCGTCTCGTAGGTCATTTTGGGGTTGCCCTGATCATCCGTCTCGCCGGTGGGCTTGCTGACCTGATGCTCCACATCCATGCGGATGGGCCAGCGGACATAGTCGGAATATTTTTTGATGAGGGCCTTGATCTTCCAGACCTCCAGATAGGAGCTGAAGACCTCCTCGTCGGAGTCGGGTTTCAGGTGCATGGTCACCCGGGTGCCCGCCTCGGGCTTGTCCAGATCGGCGACGGTGTAGCCGTCCGCCCCGGCGCTCTCCCAGCGCGCGCCCATGGCCTCGCCGTATTTTTTCGTCTCCACGGTGACCTTGTCGGACACCATGAACGCGGAATAGAAGCCCACGCCGAACTGGCCGATGATGGACACGTCCCCGGCCTTGCCGGCGTCCATTTCTTCCTTAAAGCTGCCGGAGCCGGACTTGGCGATCACGCCGAGATTGCTTTCCGCCTCGTCCCTGGTCATGCCGATGCCGTTGTCGATGACGGTGACGGTGCGCGCGGTCTTGTCCAGCTCCACGCGGATAAAGAAATCGTCTCTGCCGAGACCCACCTTCTCGTCCGTCAGGCTGAGATAGCACAGCTTGTCGATGGCGTCGGACGCGTTGGACAGGATCTCCCGCAGGAAGATCTCCCGGTTGGTGTAGATGGAGTTGATCATCAGGTCAAGGAGCCGCTTGGATTCCGCTTTGAATTGTTTTTTTGCCATATCGTAAACCTCCTGGGCAATAATATACTGCTTTAGCCCCGTTGTACGAGGCGACATGATATTATACCATGTTTCGCTAAAATTTCAACAGCATTCTCGACCGCCGCAGACCTCTTATTTGAATTAATTCTTGCAATTTCAATGGAAAAGTGTTAGTATAATTTTTTGTGTTTTGAGACAAAACGAATGAGATTAACAGCAAGGGAGCTGCATTTCCAATGGATAAGATCAGAAACGTCGCAATCATCGCCCATGTTGACCATGGCAAGACCACCCTGGTGGACAATATGCTCAAGCAGTCCGGCGTCTTCCGGGAAAATCAGGAGGTCGTGGACTGCGTCATGGACTCCAACGATCTGGAGCGCGAGCGCGGCATCACTATTATGGCCAAGAACACCGCCGTAACCTACGGCGATACGAAGATCAATATCGTGGACACCCCGGGCCACGCCGATTTCGGCGGCGAGGTGGAGCGTATCCTGAAGATGGTCAACGGCGTCATCCTGCTGGTGGACGCGGCGGAGGGCCCCATGCCCCAGACGCGCTTCGTCCTCAGCCGGGCGCTGGAGCTGGGCCACCGCGTCATCGTGGTGGTCAACAAGATCGACCGCCCCGACCAGCGCATCCACGCTGTGGTGGACGAGATTCTGGAATTGCTCATGGACCTCAACGCCACGGACGAGCAGCTGGACTCCCCCATGCTGTTCTGCTCCGGCCGCAACGGCACCGCCAGCTACTCCCCCGACGTGCCGGGCGAGGACCTGAAGCCGCTGTTCGACACCATCCTTGAGTATATCCCCGCGCCGGAAATGAACCTGGAGGCCGCGTTCCAGATGCTGGTGAGCAACATCGACTACAACGAGTTTGTGGGCCGCATCGCCATCGGCCTGATCCAGCGCGGCACCATCAGGCAGAATCAGGAGATCGAGGTCTGCAATTACCACGACCCGGATGCCGCCCCCCGCAAGGCCAAGGCCGTGTCTCTGTATGAGTTTAACGGCCTTCAGCGCGACCCCGTCACCGAGGTCGGCGCGGGCAATATCATCGCCATGAGCGGCATCGGCGACGTCACCATCGGCGACACCGTGTGCGCGCGGGGCGCGGCGGAGCCGCTGCCCTTCGTAAAAATCTCCGCCCCCACCATGGAGATGACCTTCTCCGTCAACGATTCCCCCTTCGCCGGGCGCGAGGGCAAATTTGTCACTTCCCGCCAGATCCGCGACCGCCTGTTCCGCGAGACTCTGAAGGACGTGTCCCTGCGGGTCACCGAGATGGGTACCACCGACAGCTTCAACGTGGCGGGCCGGGGTGAAATGAGCCTCTCCATCCTCATCGAGACCATGCGCCGGGAGGGCTACGAATTTCAGGTGTCCCCTCCCCGGGTGCTGTATCAGGATATCGACGGTAAAAAATGCGAGCCGATCGAGCGTCTGGTGGTGGATGTGCCGCAGGAGTGCGTGGGCTCCGTCATCGAGAAGATCGGCTCCCGCAAGGGCGAGATGCTGGAGATGACCCCCGTGGGCAGCCGCATCAAGGTAGAATTCCTGGTCCCCTCCCGGGGCCTGTTCGGCTACCGCAACGAGTTTTTGACCGACACCAAGGGCGAGGGCATCATGGCCTCCATCTTTGAGAAGTATGAGCCCTTCAAGGGCGACATCGCCCGGCGCAACACCGGCTCCCTCATCGCCTTCGAGGCCGGCGATTCCGTCACCTACGGCCTGTATGCCGCGCAGGAGCGCGGTCAGCTGTTCATCGGCGCGGGCGTGCCCGTGTACGGCGGCATGGTGGTGGGCCAGTGCCCCAAGCTGGAGGATATCACCGTGAACGTCTGCCGCAAAAAGCAGCTGACCAACACCCGCGCCTCCGGCAGTGACGACGCCCTGCGGCTCATCCCGCCCAGGCAGATGAGTCTGGAACAGTGCCTGGAATTCCTGGCGGACGACGAGCTGCTGGAGGTCACTCCCCAGAGCCTGCGCCTGCGCAAGAGCATCCTCAACCACGAGCAGCGCATGAAGACCCTGATGCGCAACCGGTAACCCGGGCAACAGATCGGCCCCCCGTTTTCACGGGAGGCCGATTTTTTCATTTTTTCTTCTTCCGCCCTTCTTCCTCCTTGCGGAAGAATTCGTCGAAATAGTCCTTCTGGGACTTGTCCACGCCGCCCGGAGGCACCAGCCGGGGGCCGGCGGGCTTTTTCATATCATCCCCGGTAAAATATTCCATTTTCGGCGGCGGGCTCCGGCGGAAGATACGCTCCGTGGCCTCCCGCTCCCGGGCCTTGGCCCTTTCGGCCTGCGCCCGGCGCCGATCGCGCAGGTGCTTTTGCCGCAGCATCCGGTAGCGCGCCACCAGCGACACATACAGCAGGATGACGAAGATCAGCAGCCAGAACACGATCTTCACCCACAGCCGGCTGAAGGTGCCGTGGAGCTGTTCCTTCATATACTGCCCCTCGGACAGATCCACGCTGGCGGCGGCCAACAGCTTGACCGTGCCCGCGGCCTGCCCGTTTACCGTGACGGTCATCTCGCCCAGAGCCGTTCCGGCGTCGATGGGGGCGACGGGGTCGCCGTAGAGCGTGACGGTCTTGCCGAAAGCGTCTTTTGTCACCGTGGAGGGCACCAGCACGGAAACGTCGGCGGCGGGTCGGAGATTCACTGTGTCGTTGTCCGCGGGGGCGTACTGCACCTTGACCTCGGTCACCAGATCGTCAGTGGAATAGACGGTGTAGTATTTATAGTTGGTGAACACCCAGTCGTAGAGACTGATGCTGTCCGTGAAATCGCAGAACCGGGTGGAGCCGTCGTTCCGGGTCTGGCTGGGGCAGCCCAGCACCACGCACATCAGGCGGATGCCATTTTTCTCGGCGGTGGACACCAGACAGTAACCCGCAGCGGAGGTGTAGCCGGTCTTGACGCCCTCGGCATAGTCGTAAATATAGCCGCTGCCATAGGTGCCCTTGCCGGAGATGAGGGCGTTGGAGTTATACAGCGTGCGGGCATCGGAATAGTTGGTGCCGGGCACGGTGTAGCTCTGGGTGTTGCAGATGGTGGCGAACAGGTCGTGGGTCATGGCCTCCCTGGCGATGAGATAGAGGTCGTAGGCCGTGGTGTAATGGTCGTCGTCCGGCATACCGTCGGGGTTGGCAAAGTGGGTGCCGGTGCAGCCCAGCTTTTTCGCCTCTGCGTTCATCTGATCGACGAAAGCGCTGATGGAACCGCCGACGTATTCCGCAATGATATTGCAGGCCTCGTTGGCCGAGGCGATGAGCGCGCAGTATAGAAGCTGCTCCAGCGTCAGCACCTCGCCGGGGACGATGTCCGCGGTGGAACTGTCGTCCGTGAGGCCCTGGCGGCAGTCGTCGTAGGCCGCGACCTTATCCGTCAGCTTCACGCTGCCCGCCTCCACGGCCTGCACGGCCAGCAGCACGGTCATCATCTTGGTTAGGCTGGCGGGATAGGCCTTGGCGTCCTTGTTACGCTCGTAGATCATCTTGCCCGTATCCAAATCCACCAGCACCACGTCCTTGGCCGTGATGGTCGGCACGGTCAGTCCGTCGCCATTGGTCTCGGCGGGGGCGGGCGTGGCCGTGGGCGCAGGCGCGGCGGCCGCGGCGGCCTTCTCGGCGGAGGCCAGCGGCGTCAGCAGGGTCAGCAGCAGGGCGAGGATCAAAATCAGGCTCGGAAGGATTTTTTTCATTATGTACTCCAAATTATTTGGAATCTATGATATGATAATAGCATAATTGGTATTATAATTTTCACTGGGCTGAAAAGCAACAACAAAAAGCAATAACAAGGCCGGAAGGTGTGGAAGATGGCGCTTTCCAGGGGAGAAAAAGTAGCTTTGGCGCTGCTGGCGCTGTTTTTGGCAGGGCTGCTGCTGTGGGCCGTCCGGGCCGCGCGGCCCGGGATTGCGGTGCAGGCTGCCGCGGCCCCCGCCGCCGTGCTCGCCGGGGGCGACGGCGAGACCTCGGACGAGCTGGCCCCGGGGGAGATCGTGAACATCAACACCGCCTCCGCGGCGGAGCTGGAAAAGCTGCCGGGCATCGGCACGGTACTGGCCGGGCGGATCGCGGCCGACCGTGAGGCCAACGGCCCCTTCGCCGCCATCGGGGACATTCAGCGGGTGGCGGGGATCGGCGAGGCAAAATTCGACGCATTGAAGGATTACATCACCGTCAAATAGGAGGGTTCGCGTGAGGATACTGGTGGTTGACGACGAGCGCACGCTGGTCAAGGGGATCAAATTCAATCTGGAAAACGAGGGCTATCAGGTGGACTGCGGGTTTGACGGTGAGGAGGCCGTGGCCCTGGCCAGATCCGCAAGCTACGATCTCATCATCCTCGACCTGATGATGCCCAAGAAAGACGGGCTGCAGGCCTGTCAGGAGATCCGGATGTTCTCCACGGTGCCCATCATCATGCTCACGGCCCGCTCCGAGGACGCGGACAAGCTCATGGGCTTCGAGTCCGGCGCGGACGACTATATCACCAAGCCCTTCAACATCATGGAGCTCAAGGCCCGCACCCGGGCCCTGCTGCGCCGGGCTTCCATCGCCGCCCCGGCGGACGCGGAGGCCGCGGAAAAGCTGACCCGGGGGCACATCACCGTGGACACCGCCCGGCGCAGCGCCCTCAGCGACGGGCAGAGCGTGGATCTGACCATGAAGGAATTCGACCTAATCGAGTTTTTGATGAAAAATCCAGGCAAGGTCTATTCCCGGGAGCAGCTGCTGGATCTGGTGTGGGGCTACGATTATCAGGGCGATATCCGCACCGTGGATGTGCACATCCGCCGCCTGCGGGAGAAGCTGGAAAAGGACCCGGCCAAGCCGGAGTACATCGTCACCAAATGGGGCATAGGGTATTACTTTGCCGACTGAAAATGAAACCAAAAAACGGAATATCTTCCGCGGGGTGCAGTTCAAGTTCGTCGGTCTGATGGCGGTGTTCATCGCCATCCTGTTCGGCCTGCTGAACACCTATCCGCTGATCACGTCCAGGGACCTGGTGTTCTCCGAAAAGGAGAGCGCCATGACCAGCCAGGCCTCCGTGATGGCATCCTCGCTCTCCTCGCTGGAAAAGCTCAGCAAGGAAAGCGTGTCCGAGGTGCTGAATCTGCTGGACATGACCGGGCTGGACCGCATCGTGGTGACGGACGCCGGCGGCATCGCCATCTATGACACGGCCTCCAAGGGCAATCTGGTGGGGCTCAAGACCGGCATCGGCGCCGTGGCCGACGCCCTCACCGGCAAGGTGGTGTTCCATTCCCGCTTTGCGGACGGAGCCTTCGCCAGCAGCGCGGCCACGCCCATCATGGGCACGTCGGGCAAGATGGGCGCGGTGTACATCTATGAATACGACACCGAGCAGGCCCAGCTGATCATCTCTATCCAAAACCGCATCCGGGGCATCTCGCTGGCCGTGTGCGCGGCGGCGCTGATTATCGACGCCTTCATGACCCGGCTGCTCACCAAGCGCATCCGGGCGCTGGTGGGCTCCATCCGCATCGTGGCCGACGGGGATTACAGCCACCGCTTCGCCGTCACCGGGGACGATGAGGTCACCGAGCTGGGGGACGAATTCAACGCCCTCACCCAGCGGCTGCAGACCACGGAGCAGCAGCGGCGGCAGTTCGTCTCCGACGCCTCCCACGAGCTCAAGACCCCACTGGCCTCCATCCGTCTGCTGTCGGACAGCATCGTGCAGAACGGCAATATGGACATTGACACCGTGCGGGAATTCGTCACCGACATCGGCAACGAGGCCGACCGTCTGCAGCGCACCACGGAAAAGCTGCTGGATCTGTCCCGGCTGGACGACGGCATCACCGTGGAGTCCGAGCCTGTGGACGTGAAGCAGGTGACCATGGACGCGCTGTGGCTGCTGAGACCGCTGGCCAAGGAGCGGGACGTCCGCATCCACACGGAGCTGGCCGACGGCTGCGTGGTGATGGCCACGGTGGACGACATCTATCACATCGTTTTCAATCTGGCGGAGAACGCCGTAAAATACAACGTCCCCGGCGGCAGCGTCACGCTGACGCTGCGCTCCGGCCAGGATAAGGTGGAATACATCACCGAGGATACCGGTATCGGCATTCCCGAGGAAGACCGTCTGAACATCTTCTCCCGGTTCTACCGGGTGGACAAGGCCCGCTCCCGGGCCTCGGGCGGCAGCGGCCTCGGGCTGAGCATCGTTCATGACGCCGTGGTCAAGCACGGCGGCACAATCACTGTGGGCGCAAACAAGCCCCAGGGGTCGCGGTTCACCGTGACCTTCCCCAGACCAACATCGGAGGAGACAGGAATATGAACAACATCAAGAGAATTCAGCAGAAGCTCGTGGAAATGGATCTGGACGGCGTCCTGATCATCGACGAGAAGGATCAGCGCTACGCGGCGGGTTTCCCCTTTACGGACGGGGCCGTGCTGGTCACCCGGGATCGCGCCGCTTTGATGACGGACTCCCGCTATATTGAGGCCGCCGGCAGTGCGGTGCCCGGTTCCGTGGAGCTGATGCTTTTCGGCCGGGAGAGGAAGCTGGCCGATATGCTCAGGGAGACCGTGACCGCCTGGGGGGTTGAAAAGCTGGGCGGGGAGGAGCAGAAGCTCAGCCACGGGGCTTATCTGGGCTATGAGGCGCTGCTGGGGATACCCCTGATCCCCGCCCAGCGGCTGTTCACGGAGCTGCGCGCCGCCAAGACCCCAGAGGAGATCGACTGCATGATCCAGGCTCAGCGTATCGCGGAAAAGGCGCTTGACGACGTGCTGGGTCTCATCCGCCCCGGCATCACCGAGCGGGAGATCGCGGCGGAGCTGAATTACCGCATGATGAAATACGGCGCGGAGGGGATCTCCTTCGACACCATCGCCGTTACCGGCAAAAAGACCAGTATGCCCCACGGCGTCCCCGGCGATGAGGCCGTCGCCGCCGGCGACTTTGTCACCATGGATTTCGGCTGCCTGAAATACGGCTATTGCTCGGACATGACCCGCACCGTGGCCGTGGGGTCCGCCACGGACGAGATGAGAAAGGTCTACGCCACCGTGCTGGAGGCCCAGTTGACCGGCATCGCCGCCGCCCGGGCGGGCGTGCCCGGCTGGACCATTGACGCCGCGGCCCGCAAGGTCATCGACGACGCCGGCTACGGCAGGTATTTCGGCCACAGCTTCGGCCACAGCGTGGGTCTGGACATCCATGAGCATCCGCTGGCGGCCCCCGCCGCCCAGGCCGTCATGCCCGTGGGCTGCATGGTGTCCGCGGAGCCGGGCATCTACATCCCCGGGTCCTTCGGCGTGCGCATCGAGGATGTGCTGCTGCTGAAGGAGGACGGCTGCGAGGACATCACCAGAGCGCCCAAGCAGCTCACCATTCTGTGACCGGAGGGACAGGGCCATGAGACAGAAGAAAAGCGGCGCTACCATCAACATTAACGGATTCCTCTATCTGGGCATCGTCGTCATCGTCGCCACCGCGGTGCTGGGGCGGTTCATCGACATCCCCAAGGGCGTGTCGTCCATCCTCTACCTGGTGGGCATCATCGCGCTGGTGTTGTATATGTGGGAGATCCAGTACCGCCGCCGCACCGGCGATTACAACGATGAGGGCACCGGCAAAAAAGGGAAAAACCCGAATAAGCGAAAATAGTATTGCATATTCCCCGCATATCGTGTAAAATACTGGTCTAAACGTGTAATTCGTTAATTTGTGGATATATTCTGATAGGAGGAACCTATTTATGCTTACAGCAGGCGATTTCAGAAACGGCGTCACTTTCGAGATGGACGGTCAGGTCATGCAGGTCATCGAATTTCAGCATGTCAAGCCCGGCAAGGGCGCGGCCTTTGTGCGCACCAAGATGAGAAACGTTATCACCGGCGGCGTCACCGAGACATCCTTCAACCCCACCGCGAAGTTTGAGAACGCCACCGTGGACCGCAGGACCATGGAATACAGCTACGCGGACGGCGATCTGTACTATTTCATGAACCCCGAGACCTTTGAGCTGGAGCCCGTGGACAAGGCTGTGCTGTCCGACTCCTTCCGGTTCGTCAAGGAGAACATGGAGTGCACCATCTACTCCTACAAAGGCAAGGTCTACAACGTCGAGCCCCCCATGTTCGTGGAACTGGAGGTCTCCGATACCGACCCCGGCTTTGCCGGCAACACCGCCACCAATGCCACCAAACCCGCCACGCTGGAAACCGGCGCGGAGATCAAGGTCCCGCTGTTTATCGACCCGGGCGAGAAGATCCGGATCGACACCCGTACCGGCGAGTATCTTTCGCGCGCGTAAAGAGGATGTGGGAGGTGGACGCTTGTTTCCCCTCCCTTTTTTGAACTTGAACGGAGGTATATGATGACTGTTTCTGAGAAAGTAGCCTATCTGAAGGGCCTGCTGGAGGGGTTGGACATCGACCCCAAATCCAAAGACGGCAAACTATTTTCCGCCATTGTGGACGTGTTGGGCTCCCTGGCCTCCGACGTGGAGGATATCGAGGCCAACGCAGCCGCCACCGCCGACGCTGTCAACGACATCAGCGAGGACCTGCGCCAGGTGGAGGATTTCATCGACAGCTTCGATGAGGACGAGGACGACGACGACTTCGACGGGGACGATTCCGACGGCTGCGGTTACGACTGCGATTCCTGCGATGTGTGCGACACGGACGGGGATGACGAGGACGAGGAGGACGAGGAGGACGGCGGCGGGGACGAGGAAGCCGAACCCCTGGAGCTGGACGACAGCCAGATGTACGAGGTCACCTGCCCCGCCTGCGGGGACGTGGTCACCGTGGATGAGAGTATCCTCTCGCTGGGCAAGATCGAGTGCCCGGGCTGCGGCAATATTCTGGAATTCGACCTGGGCGGCGGCGAGGAATAAGGCCACGCATTAAAAAGGACGCACGGAAAACATCCGTGCGTCCTTTTTAATGCGTGGCAGGTCCCCGGCCTCCCTATGGCAAGGGGCCGGTAACAGCGCCATTAATCCAATTTCAGATCTCCGTCCCTGATCCAGCCCAGCCTGCGGCAGACCTTGCCCAGCGCCCAGGCGATGGCCGCCGGCAGCACGAAGCAGATCAGCACCATGCCGATCCAGTCCACGGCCGTGGGCGCAATGGCGGCGGCGCCGTTTTTGATGGCCTCCGCGCTGGGATTGACCCAGCCGGTCCACACGCCGATGGGGCCCACCAGGCCGCAGGTGCCCATGCCGGAGGATACCGCCGCGCCGTTCATCTCCAGCTTGAACAGGCAGGTGGCGATGGGGCCGGTGATGGCGGAGGTGACGATGGCCGGGATCCAGATCCTGGGGTTGCGCACGATATTGCCCATCTGCAGCATGGAGGTGCCCAGGCCTTGGCTGACGATGCCGCCCCAGCCGTTCTCCTTGAAGGAGATCACGGCGAAGCCGATCATGTTGGCGCAGCAGCCCGCCACCGCGGCGCCGCCGGCCAGCCCCGTCAGCGAGAAGGCCGCGCAGATGGCCGCCGAGGAGATGGGCAGCGTCAGCACGATGCCAACCACCACGCTCACCAGCACGCCCATCAGGAAGGGCCGCAGCTCCGTGGCCCACATGATGAAGTAGCCGATGGCCGTGGCCGCCTTGCCGATGGGCGCGGCGATGAGCCAGGCCAGCCCCACGCCCACCAGAATGGTGACGATGGGCGTGACGAGTATGTCGATCTTGGTCTCCTTGGATACGGCCTTGCCGAATTCCGCGGCGATGACCGCCACAAAATACACCGACAGCGGCCCGCCCGCGCCGCCCAGCGCGTTGGTGGCGAAGCCCACGGGGATCAGGGAGAACAGCACCATGGCCGGGGCGTGCAGCGCGTATCCGATGGCCACCGCCATGCCCGGGCCCACCATGGCCGAGGCCAGATCGCCGATGGTGTAGGCCTTGGCCGCCGCCTCCTTGCCGATGGTGACGACCGCGGCATTCAAGAAGCCCACATGGCACTGGGTGCCCAGCGTGTTGAGGATGGTGCCCACCAGCAGCGTGCAGAACAGGCCCTGGGCCATGGCGCCCAGCGCGTCGATGCCGTAGCGCTTCAGGGAGATCTCGATGTCCTTGCGTTTCAGAAAGGCCTTGAATCTGCTCATTTCATCACGTCCAAATAAAAATAGTGTGGTTTACAGGTGTCTTGACACCTGTAAACCACACTATACGTTTCCATGGGACGTTTGTCAAGGATAGTTTTGATCTTGACAAGGCGGTGCCCTCTCCCGCATTCTCCGGATTCTTACATCTCTCCGTACAGCAGGCCTGCGGCGGCCAGCTCCTCCAGCGTGCGGCGGTAGGCGGCCTCGTCGGGGCAGGACAGGGTATGCAGATGCACCCCGCCGGTGAGGGCGGAGAGCAGACTGGCCCCGTATTCCGCCACCTTGTCCATGAATTCCTTCACGTCGTGCCGGGAGGAGAGGTGCAGCTCGCCGGTGATCTGGCCATAGACGGGGTGCTCCACGATGACGTTAACCACCGTGCAGCCGTTATCCACCATGATATTGAGCTCCTTTTCCATGCCGTCCAGCCCGTGAAGGCAGGCGGCCGTAGCCACGAAGCCGCCGCTGCCCATGCCCAGCACATAACCCCGGGGCGTGGCCGTGATGTCCGCGCCGGAGGCCCGCAGCAGCGCCACATCCCCCACGATGACCTGGCGGCTGACGGAATAGCGCCCGGCCAGCGCCGCGGCGCTCAGGGGCGCGGCGCATTCACCTAGGTCGCGCAGCAGCGCGGCCCGGCGTCTGCCGGCGTCCATCACACGTCGCCCTTTCCGGCGGCGGTGTGTAACATTTCGTCCTTCAGGGTCAGGAGCTTTTCGCTGAGATCCACATAATAATTGTGGGGATTGTCGAAGCGCTGCACCTCGGGCCACAGCGTGGCCACCTGCCTGGCGCAGTAGTCCTTGATCTCCGTGAGACCGGGCACCCGGTATACCAGCTCCCCGCTTTTGAATACAGGCACCTGCAGCTCCCTGGCAGTGTAGTTTTCCATGACCTTATGCTTCCAGTGGACGTCGGAATCACAGATGGACAGCGGGCGGGAATCGTCCACGGTCTCGTCGTGCAGGCAGATGTAATCGGCCTCGGCCATGCCGGTGTCCCGGTCGTAAAAGCGGTAGACCTTTTTGAAGCCGGGGTTGGTGATCTTGCCCACGTTTTCGCTGATCTTGATTCTGGGGATGATCCCGCCTGCCGCGTCCTCCACGGCTGCCAGCTTGTATACGCCGCCGAATACGGGCTCGGACCGGGCGGTGATCAGCCGCTCGCCCACGCCGAAAGCGTCGATCATGGCGCCCTGCATCAGCAGGTCGGTGATCAGCCGCTCGTCCAGCGCGTTGGACACGGTGATCCTGCACTCCGGCCAGCCGGCGTCGTCCAGCATCTGGCGGGCCCGGCGGGTGAGATAGGCCATGTCGCCGGAATCGAAGCGGATGCCGCACCTGGTGATACCCAGCGGGCGCAGCACCTCGTTGAAGGCTCGGATGGCGTCCGGCACGCCGATCTTCAGCGAATTATAGGTGTCCACCAGCAGCACCGCATTGGTGGGATAGGTCTTGCAGTAGGCCACAAAGGCATCGTACTCGGTGTCGAACATCTGCACCCAGGAGTGGGCCATGGTGCCCGCGGCGGGCACGCCATAGACCTCGTCCGACACGGTGCAGGCCGTGCCCGCGCAGCCGCCGATGAAGGCCGCTCTGGCACCGGTGACGGCGCCGTCGATGCCCTGGGCCCGGCGGGAGCCGAATTCCAGTACGGCTCGGCCTCTGGCGGCGCGCACGATGCGGTTGGCCTTGGTGGCGATAAGGCTCTGGTGATTCAGCGCCAGCAGCACATACGTCTCCAGCAGCTGGGCCTGGATGGCCGGGGCCCGGACGGTGAGGATGGGCTCCCGGGGAAAAATGGGTGTCCCCTCCGGAATGGCCCACACGTCGCCGGTAAATTTGAAATTCCGCAGATAAGTCAGAAACTCCTCGGAAAAAATATTTTTGCTCCGCAGATAGCGCAGATCGTCGTCGTTGAAATGCAGCTCGCGGATATACTCCACCACCTGCTCCAGCCCCGCGCACACGGCATAGCCGCCCCCGTCCGGCACGGTACGGAAAAACACGTCGAAATACGTTATCCGATCCTGCAGGTCGGAGGCCATGTAGCCGTTGCCCATGGTCAGCTCATAAAAATCGCAAAGCATGGAAAGATTGAGATTGCCGGTCTTGCCCAATGATATCCCCTCCGTATTTTTACAGCGCTCTCGCGCAGCTCATTGCTGTCATTATACCGTTCAAGACAGGCGAGCGCAATGCCGCGGAGGGCAAAAAGATTGTCAAAATGAAGATAAATTCAAACCGCAAGTTTTCCGCGGCGCTCGGTTGACTTTACAAAAGTGTTGTTATATGCTTTACAAAGGAAAATTTGCCGAAGGAAAGGAATGGTTTTTGATATGGCTCTTACTCCGCAGCGGGAGGCCGAGCTGAAAACGCTCTGTAACCGCTTTCGCATCGACGTTCTGACAGCAATCCACGGCGCGCAGTCCGGCCACCCCGGCGGCAGTCTGTCGGTTTGCGAGATCCTGACGCTGCTCTATCAGCAGCGGATGCGCGTCTCCGCCGCCGCGCCCGCCGATCCCGACCGGGACAGGCTGGTGCTCTCCAAGGGGCACGCCGCCCCCATGCTCTACCGCAATCTGGCGGAGAAGGGCTTCATCCCCGTCGAGGCCATGAACACGCTGCGCCGGGCGGGCAGCCCGCTGCAGGGCCACCCCTCGCTGCACACCCCGGGCGTGGATATGCCCGCTGGCCCGCTGGGCATCGGTCTGGCGGCGGCGCAGGGCATGGCGCTTGGTTTGAAGCTGAATCATTCCCCCGCCCGGGTCTACGCCGTTCTGGGCGACGGCGAGCAGGACGAGGGCGCCGTGTGGGAGGCCGCCGGCACCGCCCCGAAATTTGAATTGGACAACCTCTGCGCCGTCACGGACTACAACAAGGTGCAGCTGGACGGCACCACGGATGAGATCATGCCCCTGCGGGATCTCGCCGCCAAGTGGCGCGCCTTCGGCTGGTACGTCGTCGAGTGCGACGGCCACGATCTGGCCGCGCTGGACGCCGCCTTCGACGAGGCGGAGGCCACGAAGGGCGTGCCCACCATGATCGTCGCCCACACCGTCAAGGGCAAGGGCGTGTCTTTCATGGAAGGCAAGGCCGGCTGGCACGGCAAGTCCATCGACGACGAGAGTTTTACGCTGGCCATGAAAGAACTGGGAGGTGAGGCGTAATGGCAAAAGCGATCAGAGACGTCTACGGCGAGGTACTGGCCGAGTTGGGCAGCGCCAACAAAGACATCGTCGTGCTGGACGCCGATCTTTCCGGCTCCACCAAATCCAAGACCTTCGGCGCGGCCCACCCCGAGCGCTTTTTCAACATGGGCATCGCGGAGTCCGACATGGTCTCCACCGCGGCGGGTCTGGCCGCCGTGGGCAAGATTCCCTTTGTGAACACCTTCACCGTTTTTCTCACCACCCTCGGCCTCATCGCGGCCCGGGGTCAGGTGTGCTACGGCAATCTCAACGTGAAATTCGGCGGCGCGTACTGCGGGATGTCCGACGCGCTGGACGGTGCCAGCCACCACGCGCTGGAGGATATCTCCGCCATGCGCGCCCTGCCCAACATGCGGGTCGTGGTACCCTCGGACGCCGAGAGCACCCGGGCGCTGACCGTCTGGGCTGCCGGGACGGCGGGCCCCGTGTATCTGCGCCTGTCGCGGGACGTGTACCCCGACCTCTACCCCGCCGGCACAAAGTTTGAAGCCGGCAGGGGCGCGGTGGTGCGCGGCGGAACGGATGTCACCGTCATCGCCTGCGGGCTGATGGTGCACAAGGCGCTGGAGGCCGCGGAAGCGCTGGCCGCCAGGGGTGTGTCGGTGCGGGTGGTGGATATGTATTCCATCAAGCCCATCGACAGGGAGCTTATTCTGAAGTGCGCCGGGGAAACCGGCGCCATCGTCACCGCCGAGGAACACAGTATTATCGGCGGCCTGGGCAGCGCCGTCAGCGAGGTGCTGGCCTGGGCGGGCGCAGGGGTGCCGACGGAATTCGTTGGCGTGCGCGATACCTTCACCGAATCCGGCAAGTACGCCGAGCTTCTGCGGGAATTCGGCGTGGACGCCAAGGGCGTCGAGGATGGGATCGGCAGGGCGCTGGCGAGGAAGTAAATCATGGGAGATCAATTTTTTACCCCGGGACGCACGGAGCTTGCAGGCAATCACACCGACCACCAAAAGGGCCGGGTGCTGGCCGCCGCGGTGGATCTGGGCATCCACGCCGACAGTGTACCCAACGGGCAGAATGTCATCCGCATCCGCTCCAAAGGCTTTGAGAACGTGGAGGTCGGCCTTTACAATCTCGATGTGCACCCCGAAGATTTCGGCACCTCCCGCGCGCTGGTGCGGGGCGTGGCCGCCGCGTTTTATGATCTGTGCGTCAACATCGGCGGCTTTGACGCCACCGTCACCAGCACGCTGCCGTCCGGCTCGGGTCTGTCCTCCTCCGCGGCCTACGCCGTGCTGATGGGCAAGATCCTCAATCACTATTACAACAACGACACACTGGAGCCCGTGGTCATCGCCCGGGCGGCGCAAGCCGCGGAAAATCTGCACTTCGGCAAGCCCTGCGGGCTGATGGATCAGCTGACCTGCGCCTTGGGCGGGTGCGTGTATGTGGACTTTTACACCAGCGAAATCCTGCCCGTCAGGGCGGGCTTTACCCCCATGGGGCTGACGCTGTGTCTCACGGACACCGGCGGCAGTCACGCGGGGCTGGACACCTCCTACGCCCGAATTCCTGCGGATATGCGCTATATTGCGGGCCTGTTCGACAAGGGCGTGCTGGCCGAGGTGGACCCGGCGGAATTCCGCGCCCGCGAGTGGGACGTGGCCGACCGCCCGGTGCGCCGGGCCAAGCACTTCTTCGACGAGAACGACCGGGTGCCCCAAATGCGGGACGCCCTTCTGGCTGGGGACGGCGAGACCTATATGCGCCTGATGAACGAATCCGGCCGCTCGTCGGAGGAATATCTCAACAACATCATCACCAGCGCCACCGGGGACACCAAGCTGGCCCAGGGGCTGGCGCTGAGCGCCCGGCTGCTGGAGGGCCGGGGCGCCTGGCGCGTCCACGGCGGCGGCTTTGCCGGCTGCGTGCAGGCGCTGATGCCCACCGGGTTCTTCCCCGTCTACAGGACGGAAATGGAAAAGAAATTCGGCCCCGGCCGCTGCCGGGAGATCAAAATCGGTTAAATGGAACAAAAATCGGGGAGCGTTTGCTCCCCGATTTCTCCTTTGCCGTCTCTTGTCATCCGGAGTACGGGGTAGTATACTTATATGATTATGGAACTAACAGACGAAAAATATGATCTCACGCAGGGCGTCATCTGGCGGAAGCTCCTGCGCTTTTTCTTTCCCATCGCGGTAGGCATGCTGTTTCAGCAGCTCTATAACGCGGTGGACGCCGTCATCGTGGGCAAATTTGTGGGCACGAGGGCCCTGGCCGCCGTGGGCGGCAGCCCCGCCGTCATCCTCAATCTCACCATCGGCTTCTTTATCGGCCTGTCCTCCGGCGCCACGGTGATCATCTCCCAGTATTTCGGCGCGGGCGACCGGGAAAACGTGTCCAGGGCCGTCCACACCGCCATCGCCTTCAGCGTGGCGGCGGGCGCGCTGCTGACCGTGGTGGGCTGGTTCATCTCGCCCTGGGCGCTGCGGGCCGTGCGCACGCCGGACGATATCACCGCCTACTCCCTGCAGTATCTGCGCATCTTCTTTCTGGGCACCGTGCCGCTGCTGCTGTTCGATATGGGCTCCGGCATTCTGCGGGCCGTGGGCGATTCCAGAAGTCCGCTGTATTATCTGGTCTTCTGCTGCCTGTCCAACATCGTGCTGGATCTGCTGTTCGTGGTGGGCTTTCACTGGGAGGTGGCCGGCGCGGCGTGGGCCACGGTGATCGCCATGGTGCTCAGCGCCGCCCTCATTGTGTGGAAGCTCTGCCGCGCCCGGGAGGCCTACCGCCTGGTGCTGCGGGAGCTGCGCATTTACCCCGCCCAGCTGCGGCATATGCTGTACATCGGCATTCCCGCCGGCATCCAAAGCGCCACCTACGGCCTGTCCAACATCATCATTCAGGCGGCGGTAAACGATCTGGGCACGTCCATCGTGGCGGCCTGGACCCTCACCAGCAAGCTGGACGGCGTGTACTGGTCTGTAAGCAACTCTTTCGGCGTGGCCATCATGGCCTTTGTGGGCCAGAATTTCGGCGCGGGCAAATACGACCGCATGAAGCAGAGCGTCCGGGTATGTCTGGGCGTGGCCATGTGCTTCACGGTGGTGATCTGCGCGCTCATTTTGCTGCTTGGCAAGTACTGCTTCCGCATTTTTGTGGACGACGCCGCTGTCATCGACCAGGCCGTACAGATCCTCACCTATTTCGTCCCCTATTACTGCGTGTGGACCTTCATCGAGATTCTCTCCAATTCCCTGCGCGGCGCGGGCGACGCCATCCGCCCCATGGTCATCACGCTGGTGGGCATCTGCGGGCTGCGGGTGCTGTGGATTTTCCTGGTCGTGCCGCTGTGGCCGGGCATCATGGGCGTGAGCATGTGCTATCCCGCCACCTGGTTCATCACCGCGGTGGTGTTCATCCTGTACTATCGCCGCTCCAACTGGCTGGAGCGCTGTATCACTCTCTCCGGCGAGGGGCAATAAAACGGAGGCCCGGCGGAAGAATTTCCGCCGGGCTTTCGTTTTATTTGTTGGGCTGATCCGCGTCGTCCTCGGCGCGGGCCTGCCTGAGAAAATCTCTGTCCTCGGCTTTGATGCTGGGTATGAAGTCCGTGGCCGGGGAGGGCTTTTTGCCCTTGCCCTTGGCGTAGAAAAAGCCGATGACGGCGAACACCGTCGCCCCGACGAAATTCACGAGCAGATCCTGCATGGTGTCGATGAGGCCGATGTCCAGATAACCGCCCAGCCCCAGGCTTTTGCCGTTGACGGCGGTGTCGGTGATGCCGGTGAGGGCCACCACCTTGTTGGAGTTGGTGGGGTCCAGCGACACGGAATAGATGGCGTTGACGATCGTGTCCTTCTGCATATCGGTGTGGAAGAAGGTGTCCATGCCAAACTCGAAGAACTCCCACAGTACGCCGATGGTCATGGAAAAGCAAAACGCCACGATGGCCATGTAAAAGGGCGACAGGTCGAAGGTGAGGCGCTCGTTGTTGTTGAGCACCGCCACCAGCGAGAAGCCCACCGCCGCGGCCAGAAAGCCGTTGAGCGTGTGCAGGATCGTGTCCCAGCACGGGATGACGACGTAAAACGCGTTGATCTCGCCCAGAATCTCCGCCGCGAAGATGAAGCACAGCACGGTGATCTCCAGCGGGGGCGGCAGCTCGATGCGCAGCTTCACCTGCACCCAGCTGGGCACATACAGCAGCAGCAGCGTCAGCGCGCACAGAAACACGCTTTCATAGTTGTGCAGCATCGCCTGGCGCACCAGCGCCACGATCACCAGCAGCCGCAGGATGTAAAATACGATAAAGGAGCTCCTGTGCTCCCGCAGCTCCATGCGGATGGCCTGTCTGAAGGTCTTTCTCCGCCACAGCAGGCCCTTGTTTTTCATCTTCGTCATTCCCGCATCTCCAAAATTCAAATTGCTCAATCGGCGTCCAGATCCTCCAGCGCCTCCACACCCTTCTTGGCGATGGGCCTGGAATCGCCGTGCTTCACGAACAGCATGGTCACGAAGGCCAGCGCCGTGAACACGCAGGCGTAGGGGAACAGCACCCGCATCCCCAGCTTATCCATCAAGAAGCCGGAGAAGATTGGCGTCACCACCTGGGCCGCCATGGACGCGGTGTAATAGAAGCCCGTGTAGCGGCCCACGTCGCCGCCGGAGCACAGCTCCACCACCATGGGGAAGGAGTTGACGTTGATGGTGGCCCAGGCGATGCCCGCCAGCGCGAACATGCAGTTCATCAGCACGGTGGGACTCCCGTCCCCCAGAAAGGCCGCCACGCCGAAGGCGGCGGTGAGCATCACCACGCCCGCCAGGATGGTCTTTTTCCGGCCCACCCTGGACGCCACCATGCCCACCGGCAGATAGGACAGGATGGCCGCCGCCTGGGCGATAATGAGGGTCAGGTTGAAATCCTTGTGCAGGATGTTGCTGGCATAGACGGAATACTTGGAGGTCACGGCGTTATAGCCCATAAACCACAGCACGATGGAGGCCAGAATAAAGCCCAGCGAGACCTTCTCGCCCCTGGACAGGCCCCGGGTGCTGCCGGGGGTGTCGTCCCCGGCCTCCTGCAGCCCGTATTCTTGGCTCTGGGCGTGCATCTCCTCCACGAATTTCGGTTCCCGCACGGTGAGCATAAAGATTACCAGCGACACCAGCATGATGCCCGCGATGACCGCGAAATAGCCGGTGTAGCTCATCAGGGAATTGCGCACCGCGCTGGTGGCGAACACCATGCCCAGCGCCAGCACCAGTATGCCGCCGGCCGAGCCCATGAGATTGATCACGGCGTTGGCCTTGCTCCGCAGCGGCTTCATGGTCACATCCGGCATCAGCGCCACGGCGGGGGAGCGGAAGGTTGCCATGCTCACCAGCACAATAAGCAGCAGGCCGATGAAAAAGATCAGCGTCACCGGAGATTCCGCCGTGGTCTGCCAGGCGCAGGCCTGCCGGGCGGGCACCACGAAATCCGTGTATTCCGGATTGGTCGTCGCCTTGCCGTTTTCCGTGATCTGGCTGCGGATGGCGGTGAATTGGGCCTCGGTGTATTTTTCGCTGAGCACGAAGCTCTCGCCCGAGGGGGTAAGGAGCCGGGCGTCGCTCTCGGTCTCGTAGATGGTGGTGAGGGCAGCGGGATCGTCGATAGTGGAAACGTCCGAGATGCGGGAAAGCTGGGCGTTATCCACAAAGGACAGACCCACCAGCGCCACGGCCGCCACCAGCGTACCGATGAGGATGAACGGCGTGCGCCGGCCGCGGGGCGAGCGGCATCGGTCGGAGATGGCGCCGAAAAGGGGAAGCATGAACAGCGCCAGAATATTGTCCAGCGCCATGATGAAGCCGGACCAGGTCTGCGACATGCCGAACTTGTTGGTAAGGATCAGGGGGATGGTATTGTCGTAGGCCTGCCAGAAAGCGCAGATCAGGAAGAAAGCGAAGCCCACGAAGATGGTGCGTTTGTAGTTGAGTTTCATATCGTACCTCCGGCTGTCTTTTTCTGGTGTTCATTTTACTCTCTTCCGCCCGTCAAAACAACTGTAAAAAATCCGCCCGGCATTGACCGGGCGGGGGGCGGGGTGTAAAATGAAAGTATCAAGAACAAGGGGGCTGAAGATATGAAAAAACGCAAAAAGAGCCTTGAAGAAGATCTGGCCGCGATCAGAAAGGTCAATCGGGGCGTCCGTCTGATACGTCAGGCGAAGCGCATCGAAAAAAAGCTTCATCTGAACCGCAGGCTGGCCTTTGCCGCGGGCACGGCGGTGTTTCTCATCGCCCCGGGGCCCATGTCCCGCAAGGCGGCCGCGCCCTTCACCGGGCGGAATTTTGCCCACCGCGGACTGCACACCCGGGATAAGCTCGTCCCGGAAAACTCTCTCACCGCCTTCCAGGCCGCCGCGGCGGAGGGGTACGGCATCGAGCTGGATGTGCAGCTGTCCAGAGACGGGCAGGTGGTGGTGTTCCACGACGCCACCCTGGACCGGGTCTGCGGCGTGCACGCCCGGGTGGATGAAAAGACCTACGACCAGCTGCACGTCACCTCTCTGTGCGGCACCAACGACACCGTACCCCTGTTTTCGGACGTGCTGCAGTGCATCCGGGGCCGCGGCCCGCTGATCGTGGAGCTCAAGACCGGACGGCACAACCGCGAGCTCTGCCGCAAGACCCTGCGGCTGCTGCGCGGCTACAAGGGCGACGTTTGCATTGAAAGTTTCGATCCCCGCATCGTCATGTGGTTCCGCTTTCACGCACCGAAGCTTGTCCGCGGTCAGCTCTCCTGCCTGCCCAAAAGCTTTGCCCCGGAGGAGGCCTCCCGTCCGCAGGCGTTCCTCCTCGGCAACTGTCTCATGAACTTCATGGGCAGACCCCAGTTCATCGCCTATGAGATCGGCCGCAAGCCGCTCACCGTGAAGCTCTCGGAGCTCATGGGCGCCATGCGCGTGTGCTGGACCAGTCACGAGTGGGTGCATGAGAAGAAAAACGACGCCGTGATCTTTGAGTTTTATAAGCCCGGCAAAAAGTTCAAAAAATAAACAGGAAAGAGGCCCATCATGTTTGACAGACCCGCTTTCAAAGCCGCCGGAAAGGCGAGCTTTCTGAAAAACTACTGGCCCGTGATGCTTGTGAGCCTGCTGCTGGCCATTGCGACCGGAGCAGGTCTGAACGGCAACATCACTTACACCTTCCGTGAACACGCCTCAAGTTACGGATATGGTTATGGTTACAATTTTTACCATGTTCTTCTCTCCAACCCGCTCATCCGCCTCATCCTCGCCATTGGCGCTGTAGCGGCAGTCACCGGGACCCTGTTCGGCATCGCGGTTAAAATTGTGGCCATAAACCCCTATGAAGTGGGTACCTGCCGTTTCTTTATGGAGAACCGCCGTGAAAATGCCAAATTTTCCGTTGTGGGCACCGGCTTTTCCAAAAATTTCGGCAATGTGGTGCTGACCCAGTTCCTCAGGGACCTCTATCGCTTTCTGTGGACGCTGCTGTTCATCATCCCCGGCATCGTAAAGAGCTACGCCTATTTCTGTGTGCCGTACATATTGTCGGAAAATCCCGATCTCGACCACCGCCGCGTCCTCGCCCTCAGCCAGGAAATGACCCTGGGCTATAAGGGCGATCTCTTTGTCATGGACCTCTCTTTTATCCTGTGGGCGCTGCTGAACAGCCTCACCTTCGGGCTTCTCGGCCTCTTCTTTCTCAACCCCTACATCTATGGCTCCCGCGCGGAGGCCTACGCTTTTTTGCGTCAGAACGCGCTGGAAAAGGGTATTGCCACCACCGTGGACCTCCCCGGCCGCGGCGCCCCCCGCGGCTGGTACACCGGAGGCTGAAAAAGCGGGCGCTCCCCGCCACCCGTCCCATACAGTCTGAGCCCCCCGGCACGCTGCCGGGGGGCTCCTTATTTTAAATATCGATGTCCTCCGGCAGCACGGCCATCAGATCCTCCTTGCCGGGGGTTTCCATGCCGGCCACCCGGTTGGACTGGGCGGCGACCATGTCCTCGAACCGGTTGCGCACGTCCCGACCGTTGCCAAAGTTATCGTCCCGGTTTTCGTAGAGCCTGTTGAAGCCCTCCACCGCCTTTTTCTCGGCCTCGGCGGTGAGCGTATAGCCGTTTTTCTCACACTGCCTGCGGAAGATGACCATCAGCTGCTCACCGCTGTAGTCCGGAAAGTAGAAGTATTTGTTGAACCGGCTCTGCAGGCCGGGGTTGGAATAGATGAACTTTTTCATGGGCTCGTCGTAGCCCGCGGCGACGACCACCAGATCGTCCCGGTGATCCTCCATGGCCTTCAGCAGCGTCTCAATGGCTTCCCGGCCGAAGTCGTTCTCGCCGCCATTGGCCAGAGAATAGGCCTCGTCGATGAACAGCACGCCGCCCAGCGCGGATTTGACCGCCTCCTGGGTTTTCAGCGCGGTCTGGCCCACATAGCCCGCCACCAGCCCGGAGCGGTCCACCTCGATGAGCTGGCCCTTGGACAGCGCGCCCACCGCGGCGTACAGTCCGCTGATCAGCCGGGCCACGGTGGTCTTGCCGGTGCCGGGGTTGCCCACGAACACCATGTGCATACTCATGGGCGGCACGGGCAGGCCGTTTTCCACCCTCAGCCGGCGCACCTTGATGAGATTCACCAGACTTTTGACGTCCTTCTTCACGTCCTCCAGACCGATCAGCCCGTCCAGCTGGGCCATGAGTTCGTTCAAATCGGGCTTTTTCTCCTCGTGCTTTGCCGCCCCGCCCTGTTCCTGTGCGGCAGCTTCGGTCCGGGGCCGTGCGGCCTCACCCGCGTGCTTTTCCACGAAATCCGCCTCCCCGGAGGTGACGAAGTCCAGCGGGTTCAGCCCCTCCCCGGCGGGGGGCACGCCGCCGGAATCGCAGATGGCCCCCAGCTTTTCGGCGCATTCGGTGATATACTGCGCCTCGGCGTAATTCACGTCGTCGTCGCAGGCGGCGAGATACAGCAGGATGTTGGTCATCATGCGGATGAACACCCGGGAGGACGCCGCGCCGCGCCGCGCGTCGCCCTCCGCCACGCTCCAGAAGAACATGGGCGGCAGAAATTCGCCGCCGGCGCAGACCTTTTCGGTGAGGCTCCACAGCAGCCACGCGGGCTTGGGCTGGCCGCTGGAATAGAGCTGGTTGGCCATGTCGGCGTGGCTCTGCCCCACGGTGGAGGCGCGGCCCCACAGCCCCAGGGCGCAGTCAGTCATAAAAGCGTCCAGCGCGGGGGCCAGGCCCCGGCCTGCGGCTTTGTAAAAGGCTTCGGTGTTGGCAATGTAAATTTTGTGAAATTCTTCCGGGGATCGCTTCCAGGTCGTGGGCATAGCGCAGCCTCCTGACGGGAATAATAATGTTGGATTATTATATACCCCCGGCGGAAAAAAGGAAAGACTTATGCCGTCACCACCGCGCCCAACGTGAGGATGCCCAGATTTTCAGCGTAGATTTTGTCAAAATCGGTCAGCGGCAGCGGATTTTCGCCCCGGCCGCATTCAATGGTGTAGCCCGGCCGCACGTACTGCTGGATGAACCAGTCCTTATACCCCGCAAAGCCCGAGGCGTAAGGCGTATCCTCCACGGTATAGCCCGACACGGCGGCGAAGGTCTCCGCGATCTTCCTGGAATTTTTCGGTTCGTAATCCAAAAACCTCCAGTAGATCACGCCGCCCTGGGTGTGATACGACAGCGTCAGCGCGGGGTCCACGGACAGCGTGAGGTCGTACATGGCCCGGCTCTCCGGCGCGGTAAGGGGCGCCGGACCCACGTAGTCCGCCGGCGCGGGAGACACGATGCCCAGCGCCTCCTTGTTGGCCTTGGCCTGCTCCCACCCGGCGGGGTACTGCAAATTGAGATCGATGCCCCGGATATTGGCCTTCCAGCCGTCGGGAAAGGAAAACTGGGGATAGCGTGCCGCGATGGCCCGGGCATAGTCGTAGGCCGCGCCGCCCGTCAGCGCCCCGGTGACCAGATCCACGCCGTCGGGGTTCACCGCCGGGACGAGCCAGAGGGTACTGCGTTTGAGCATTTCCCGGACCGACTGGCCGAAAACATTCTCCCCCGCCGCCTCCGCCCGGCACAGCGCTTCGGTAAATTTCAGCAGCAGCGGCACTGCAATCCATTCGTTGGCGTGGTGGGCGGCGTTATAGAGCACCCGGTTTTCCCCCGTCCCCAGCCGGAGATACCACAGCGGCGCGCCCAGCACGCTTTTCCCCAGCTCGCCCGCGGCCAGCGCGGGGTATCGGGCGGCTAGCCCCTGCACACAATAATTGATGAGCGCGGAGGAATAGGCGATGTCCGTGGGCACCACGTCGAAGGGCAGCGGCACTGTCAGCGCCGCGCCAGGGCGCAGGTCGCCGGCGACGGCGTTGGGATTGGCCCCCATGACGGCGGCAAGATCGGCGCCGTAGGCCCGGGACACGGAATACAACGTATCCCCGGGGCGGATGAGATGGATAAAATAACCGCGGTACCAGCTTCCCAGCGCCCGCTGCGTTGCGGGCCCGGCCACGCCGTCCGCTGCCAGACCCCGGCTCTCCTGAAAACGCGTCAGCGCGGCCCGGGTGGCCGGGCCGAACACGCCGTCCGTCACCAGCGGCCCCTGACCGGCCCGGCCCAGGCCCAGCTGCAGCAGCTGTACCAGCGCTCCCCGATCGCCATTTTTTAAAATTATCATTATTTATTGTCCCTCCGTTTCCTGCAACTATACTGATTAAAAATATGTCCCCCATCTGTGAGAAATACCCTCCGTTATTTTCGGCCGCGCGGCACATACTGGAATAGCGGAGCAGATCGCTCCGCAGGGGGAGGGAAATTTTTGGCGGCAAAAAACAAAGCAGGCAAAACGGCAATCGTGGCGCTGGCGCTGATGCTGTCCGTGACGGTGCTCCCGGCGTCGGCGGCGGCGGAGACGCTGGTGGCCGGCGGTCGGGCCGTCGGCATCCGGATGAGCACCGACGGCGTGGTGGTGGCCGGCGTGAACGCCGTGGAGACCGCCTCGGGCGCGGTGTCGCCCGCCGGGGACGCGGGGCTTCAGGTGGGCGATATCATCGTCCGGGTGGGGCCGGCGGAGATCCACACAGCCCAGGATTTTGTGGCGGCGGCGGGCAGGCTCACCGGTGAGGGCGTTACCGTGACGGCCACCCGCCGCGGCGAGACACGGCAGTTCACGGTGACCCCGGTCAAGGACGCGGACGGAGTGCTGCGGCTGGGTCTGTGGCTGCGCAGCGGCATATCCGGCGTGGGCACGGTGACGTTTTACGACCCGGCCACCCATGTCTACGGCGCGCTGGGCCACGGCATTACGGACGCCGACACCGGGGACATCCTGCCCATCGGCAGCGGCACCCTGACCGACGCCCGCATCGTGGGCATCGTCAAGGGCCAGAGCGGCACGCCGGGAGAGCTGTCCGGCTGCGCGGATGAAAACGCCGTGTGCGGCAGCATCGTGATGAACACGGCCTACGGCATTTTCGGCATTCTGGACACCGCGGAGGAAGGTCTTTCCGGTGCCATGGAATGCGGCGAGCCCGCAGTGGGCGACGCCGTGATTCTCACCACGCTTTCCGACAACACTGTGGGGCGTTACACGGTGCGGATCGACCGGGTCTATCACGACCCCTCCGGCGACCGGATACAGCTGACGGTGACGGACGCCACGCTTCTGGCGGCCACTGGCGGCATTGTTCAGGGGATGTCCGGCTCGCCTATCGTGCAAAACGGCAAGCTGGTCGGCGCGGTGACCCACGTCTTTGTCAACGACCCCACCAAAGGGTACGGTCTGAACGTGCAGGACATGATCGACGAGGTGGTGGCAGCCGCGCAAAAGGCGGCGTAAAATTTGGCGGAAGGGCGTTTTGAAACGCCCTTCCGCCGTATTTTACAGAGTTCCCTGTTTGGCCCGGAGCACGGACACGGCCTGACGGCAGGCGTCCATGAATTCCTCGGCCGCCCGGGGCCGATACCGGTCCTTCATCCATGCCATGGCCAGCGTACCGGTAGTCTCGGCGTCCCGAAAGGGGAACAACTCCACCGGTCCGCTGTCGGGCGATTCCGGAATGCACCAGAGAAACAGCTCCGGGTAGACGGTGACGCCCATGCCCTGCTGGGCCAGCGCCATGGCGGTCTCCACGTTTTCCGTCTCCAGAATGATGTTGGGCTCAAAGCGCAGCCGTTTCATCTCCTCGTCCAGCATGGCACGCACCCGGTTGCCCCGGCGCAGCAGGATGAACGGAAACTTCGCGAACAGCGTCAGATCCAGCGCCCGCTGGCATTCGCTGCGCACCGCCTCGTAGCACGCGCCGTAGCGCGCCTCCAGCAGCGTCTTGGGTGCCACCAGAAACAGCCGCTCCTTTAACAGTTCTTCCACCTGCACGCCCTCCATGCGGATGGGCGTGAAGTCGATCATCAGATCCAGATCGCCCCGGCGCAGCGCCACCTCCATCTCGCTGGAGGTATCTTCCCGCAGCGTCAGCTCCACCAGCGGGTGGCTGCGGCGAAATTCCGGCAGAATGGAGGGCAGCACGACACGGCCGCAGGTATAGGAGATCCCCACGCGCACCTCGCCCTGCCGGTCGTTTCGGATGTCCCCTGCCATCTGATAGATCTGCCGCTCCAGATTCACGGCGGTGGCCGCGTATTTTTGCAGCTGCCTCCCGGCATAGGTGGGCGTCAGCGCCGGAGCGCGGTCGAACAGCGTCACGCCCAGCTCCTTTTCCAGCTTGGCGATGTGTCCCGACAGTGCCTGCTGGGAGATGTACAGCCGCCCGGCCGCCCGGGTGATGTTGCCCTCCTCCGCCGCCACGAGGAAATACCGCAGGGTGGTAAAATTCATGGTCCCCGCCTCCCGTCCGGCGTCTATTATACCGCGCCCAGGTCGACAAGTAAATGCTTGTGGCGAAGGGCAAAATCTGTATTTCATGTTTGTGTGCTTCCGTGCGGGCGGAGCGCCCGCCAATGGTCAAAATTAAACCATGACTTCGTTATGTAAAGGCATCCGGCAGGTTTTTCCTCCCCCTCGCCTTTGTCATTCGCCGTCGTTCGCTGTCGCAGAGGCGTAAAAAGGCGGTGAATTCTGTCGAATTATGTAAACAAAAAGTTCCTAATAATTGACAAAAAATCATTGCAATGTGGTGCGGAATATGGTAAGTTTATACGGTAAAAACGGTGAAATCGCTTAAAAAGATATAATGCTGCTCCGTTAATGAAAAATGCTGGAGGATCGCAAATTATGGAAACCAAGACAAGCGTACTTATCGCCGATGCCAATGAAGATTACCGCACGCTGATGTCGGACGTGATCGCGCAGGAGGGCGACCTGACCGTCTGCGCCGCGGTCGGGGACGGACTGGAGGTCTTGGAGCTGACCTCGAAGCTCCGCCCGGATGTGATCCTGCTGGATCTGGTGCTGCCCAAGCTGGACGGGATGGAGGTGCTGCGCCGCCTGCCGGAAACCGGGGTGGGCTCCGGGGTGATCGTGGTATCCGGGTTTGTCAATGAAAAGGTGGTGTCCCAGTGTTCCGAACTGGGTGCCTACTATTTCATGCCCAAGCCCTGCGACGTGCCGGCCCTGCTCACCCGCATCCGCCAGGTCAACGGCTACGCTCACAACGCCGTAGGGATGCTCACCGCCAGCCGCGCCGCCCCGCCCTCGCCCCGGACAGAGCCCAGCCTGGAGGCCGTGGTAACGGACATCATCCACGAGATCGGCGTGCCCGCCCACATCAAGGGCTATCAGTACCTGCGGGAGGCCATCATCCTGACCATCGAGGACATGGACGTGATCAACGCCGTCACCAAGGTGCTGTACCCCGAAGTGGCAAAAAAATTCAACACCACGCCCTCCCGGGTGGAGCGGGCTATCCGCCACGCCATTGAGGTGGCCTGGGACCGGGGCGACATCGAGACCCTCCAGAAATTTTTTGGCTATACTGTATCAAATATCAAGGGCAAGCCCACCAACTCCGAATTCATCGCTATGATAGCGGATTGCCTGAGCCTGCGCATGAAACAAGCCCAGTGACGTCGCCGCAAGCTCCGTATCGCTCCCCTCGGCGGCAGGCGCCGGGCGTCGTTCGCTCCGCTGCGGCTCCTTTTCCGACCAAAACCCGCTACGCTGGGCTTTTGGTCGGTAGGAAACGGGGACGGCGAACAAGGACGGGGCGGGAAACCAGGATGACGATGTTTTACAGCGACAAAAACGCGCCGCCGGATTTGCTCCGGCGGCGCACTGTATTTTTTACCTGGTCGTCATGTACTTCTGGAGGATCACCGCGCACTGGGCGCGGGTGGCGGTGCCCCCGGGGCCGACGGTCGTCGCGGTCATGCCGGAGATATAGCCCTTGCTCACGCACCAACTCACGGCGTCCGCCGCCCAGGACGACACGCTTCCCGCGTCCGTATAGGCGCTCAGATCGCCGGACTTGGCGGGAGCTCCGCTTTTCAGGCTTTCATACTTGTACAGCATCAGGGCCAGCTGCTCCCGGGTGACGCTGTCTGAGGGGTGGAAGGTGCCGTCGGCATAGCCGGCGGCCACGCCCACGCTCTGGGCCCAGGCCACGGCGGAGGCGTACCACGCGTCGGGCGCCACGTCGGAAAAGCCTGCGGAGGTCACCGCCGGCTTGCCCGCCGCGCTCCACAAAACGGTGGCAAGCATGGCGCGGCTGACCTCGGCGGCGGGCGAGAAGGTGCGGGCAGCGGTGCCGGTGATGTAGCCCGCGGTGCTGACATACTCCGCGGCGTCGTAATACCAGTCGGTGCTTTTTACATCGTCGAAGCTGCTGTTGGGTGTTACGGTGACGGGGATGGTAGCAATCACTCCGCAGGCCGTGACGGAGAGGCTGCCCTGTCCGCCGTCTTTGGAGGCGGTGAATTTGCCGCTCTGGTCGATGGTCCCGATGTCGCCGGAAATGGACCAGTTGAAGTTTTCATCGCTGCTGTAGAGGTTCATGTGGTTATACATGGCCAGCGCGGCGAGGTCGGTGACGCTCTCCGCCTTGACCTGGAGGCTGGAGAGATTGGCGCTGCCGTTTCGCACGGTGATGGAGCTGGGCGCGTCGATGACCGTGACATTCACCGCGGCGGGGGTCAGGCCGTTTCCCGACAGGGTGATGGTGCCGGTGCCCGCCTTTTGTGCGGTAAAGAGGCCGTTTTGGTCGATGGTGCCGATATCTCCGGTGACGGCGAAGCTCACGCCGCCGGGCACCGCCGTCTGATAGCCGTATGCGTCGGCGGCCTTGGCGGTGAAGACGCGGGTCGCGCCCTGGAGCATCACGGCGTTCAGCGGCGCGATGGCCAGCTGGGCGGCGGTGCCGGTGGCGGCCTGCTTTGTGGCCAGCACGATGTAGTCGGTGACGGAGCGCTGGGGAGAGACGCAGGATTTGTTGATCTGGCTGATGGCCTCGTCGCCCAGGTAGATGGCATTCAAGCTGGTGGAGCCGCCGCCGTCCATGATGGTGGCCTCCACGCAGCCGAGCTCGATGAGCCGGTCGGCCACCATTTCCATGGTGGCGCCCACCGAATAGCCGGACTGGCGTCCGTCCACCGTGTAAAGGACCAGCGTACCGTCGGCCTTGAGCCCCACGGCGGTGCGGGGTTCCAGGTCCTTGTTCAATCCGGTCTCGGCCACGCCGTCGGTCACCAGTTTATACAGCGAGCCCACGGCGAACTGCACGTCCTGCCAGCCGTCGGCGGCGCTAATGTCCACCGTGATGGTGTCCCCGGCCTTCAGAGCCTTCACGGCGTCGATCTTGGTCTGGTCGGCGGCGGCGGGCAGACTCAGCACCATCTTCCCCGCGGGTATGGCGATGGCGCCGGAGGTTTCCTTCACCTCGTCCACCGTCAGGGTGACGCTGCAATTCACGGTGAGGTCATTCTGAGACGGGGTGCAGATCACGTCATAGCCCGCGGCGGTGCTCTTGGTGGTGGGGCCGTAATCCGTGGTGAGCAGGCTGAAGTCTGCGGTATTGCGGGTCTTGTTGATGCGGATGGGCAGTCCGTCCAGCCCCGGCAGGGTCATCCACGGGCGGAGGGTTGGCTTGCCGATGACGGCGCTGCCGTCCGCCTTGAAGCCCACGGCATTGAAGCCGTTGTCGGAGGAGATGAGCTTGCCCTCATAAATGGCGATGCCCAGCGGCTCGTAGTTGGACATATTATAGTAGTCCCCGTTGATGCCCGCGATCACATGGTAGCCCTTGCTCGCCAGCAGGGACGACATGGACGAGTAGCTGCCGTAGTTGGTCAGCTTGGAGCCGTAGACGATCATGGGCTGCACGTCGGCATTGGGGGTGTATTCAAGGTAATTCTCGTTGCGGTAATCCGAGCCGGTCCAGTAAATGCCCTTGGCCAGCGTCATTCCCGCGCCCTGAGACACGCTGTAGCCGGTGAGACAGTCGCCCATCACATCCGCGAAAGCGGATATGGACAGCGTCAGGCTGACGATCAGCGCCAGCGCAATGGTTATGGTGCTACTTTTTCTTCGCATGACAGTTCCTTTCTCTCGCTTTTGATTAAAGACTTTCCCCATCATAACATCCCCCTCCCCTTTTTTCCACCCTTGAGAGGCAAATTAAGAAAGTTGCGTCCGCTGCCGAAATGGGGTAGAATACGGGAAACGCAAGAAAATCGAGGCAGGGAAATGAAAAAATCAACATCAGTGGATCATGTCCGCCTGTCGGAGGACGAGCGCGGCGTGGTCATTCTGGATCAGACGCTGCTGCCGAACGACGTCCGCCATCTCACGCTGCGCTCCGCCCAGGAGATGTACGAGGCCGTACGGAAACTTCAGATCCGGGGCGCGCCCGCGCTGGGTATTTTCGCGGGTTTTGCCTACTGCGCGCTGGCCGGGCAGCTGGCGGACCGGGGGGCGGACACGGCCGCCTTTCGCGGCATTCTGAGCGAGTGCGCCCGGTACTTGGCTTCCTCCCGGCCCACGGCGGTGAACCTGAGCTGGGCGCTGGGGCGCATGGAGCGCGTCTGCGGCGCGGCCGCCGGCGCCCCGGCGGACATTCTGCCCGTCCTGCGGCGTGAATGTCAGGCCATTCTGGAAGAGGACATCGCCATGTGCACGGCCATCTCCGAGTACGGTCTGGGCCTGCTGCGGGAGGGGGACGGCGTGCTGACCCACTGCAACGCGGGTCCCATCGCCACCTCGAAATATGGCACGGCCATCGGCCCGCTGCTGCTGGGCCGGGAGCGGGGCATGAATTTTCGTGTTTACGCCGACGAGACCCGCCCGCTGCTGCAGGGGGCGCGTCTCACGGCGTGGGAGCTCCGCAACGCCGGGGTGGACGTGACCCTGATCTGCGACAACATGGCTTCCATGGTGATGAAGCAGGGCAAGGTGCAGGCTTGCTTCGTGGGCTGCGACCGGGTGGCCGCCAACGGCGATGCCGCCAACAAGATCGGCACCTCCGGCGTGGCGGTGCTGGCCGGCTATTACGGCGTCCCCTTCTATGTGCTGGGCCCCGGTTCCACCGTCGACCTCGCGACCCCGACGGGGGCGGACATCCCCATCGAGCTGCGAGACGGCGAGGAAATCCGTTCGCTGTGGTATGAAAAGCCCATGGCCCCCGAAGGCGTCAAATGCTACAATCCCGCCTTCGACGTGACCGACCACAGCCTCATTACCGGCATTATCACGGAAAAGGGTATCTGCCGCCCGCCGTACACCGAAAGTCTGGCGGCACTTTTCAGATAAGGCATGTAAAGGCCGGACGGCTGCTCAAAACCGTCCGGCCGCCTTTCTTGCTTCCCCGTGGCGCGCGCCTGTAATTGTCCGCGGTGTAAATACCATTGTTTTTCCTCGGCGGACTTCATCGTGCCGCTTTGTGACACCTGTAAATTGCACAAATGTGTTTTTGTAAAAAGTACATAATTTGGTGGTTGAAATGAAATTGCGGATCGGGGGCTTTTTCCGCCCTCGGATTCTTGACACTTCATCAAATCAGGCTTTATAATTACGCAAAGAGAGCAGAAGCGCTCGTCTTGAGAGTGCTTGGCTCTTGTTTTTTATCCATTGAACCGCGAGGAGATGATTTTGGGATGGAAGATGACCAGAGAAGGTCTGACGCGCTGAATGCAGAGCACGACGCCTGCGGTATCGGCGCCGTGGTGGCGCTGGACGGCGGCGGCAGCTGGCAGACGGTGGACGACGCCCTGCGCATCGTGGAAAAGCTGGAGCACCGCGCCGGCAAGGACGCCTCCGGCGAGACCGGCGACGGCGTGGGCATCCTGCTGCAGGTGCCGCACCCGCTGATGGCGGCCTGGGCGAAAGCGCAGGAGCTGGCGCTGGGGGACGCCCGGGATTACGGCGTGGGGATGTTCTTTTTCCCCACCGACGCCCTGAAGCGCGCCCAGGCCAAAAAGATGCTGGAGATCATCGTGGCCAAGGAGGGCATGGAGTTTATCGCCTGGCGGGCGGTGCCAACCTGTCCCGATATTCTGGGCGAGACGGCGCGGGGATGTATGCCGGTGATCGAGCAGTGCTTTGTCCGGCGGCCCGCCGACTGCGCGCGGGGACTCGCCTTCGACCGGAGGCTGTACGTGGCCCGGCGGGTCTTTGAGCAATCCAACATCAACACCTATATCTGTTCGTTTTCCAGCCGCACCCTCGTCTACAAGGGGATGTTTCTGGTCAGGCAGCTGCGGAAATTCTATCCCGACCTGCAAAGCCCGCAGTGCCAAAGCGCCATCGCGCTGGTGCACTCCCGCTTTTCCACCAACACCACCCCCAGCTGGGATCGGGCCCATCCCTACCGCTACGTGCTGCACAACGGTGAGATCAACACCATCCGCGGCAATGCCGACCGGATGCTGGCCCGGGAGGAGACTCTGTTCTCTCCGGTGCTGGAAGAGGACATGGACAAGATTCTGCCCGTAGTGAACGTCAACGGCTCCGACAGCGCCATGCTGGACAACACGCTGGAATTTTTGCTGATGAACGGCATCGAGCTGCCCAAGGCCGTCATGATGACCATCCCCGAGCCCTGGGCCAACGACCGCAACATGGACCGGGAAAAGAGGGATTTCTACCATTACTACGCCACCATGATGGAACCCTGGGACGGCCCCGCCGCCCTGGTGTTCTCCGACGGAGACAGCGTGGGCGCGGTGCAGGACCGCAACGGTCTGCGCCCCTGCCGCTGGTATCTCACGGACGACCGCCGTCTGATTTTGTCCTCCGAGGTGGGCGTGCTGGACATCCCGCCGGAGCATATCGTGAAAAAATCCCGGCTGATGCCCGGCAAAATGCTGCTGGCGGACACCGTGCGGGGCGAGATCCTCTCCGACGAGGCCGTCAAGCGCGGCTACGCCCGGCAGCAGCCCTACGGCGAGTGGCTGGACGCGCATCTGGTGTGTCTGAAGGATCTGCCCATTCCCAACCGCCGGGTGGACCGCCACACGCAGGAGACCCGGGACCGGCTGTACAAGGCCTTCGGCTACACCTACGAGGAGGTCAAGGACATCCTGCTTCCCATGGCCAGGGACGGGGTGGAGTCTCTCTCCGCCATGGGGGTGGACGTGCCGCTGGCGGTACTCAGCGAGAAGCGCCAGCCGCTCTTTAACTATTTCAAGGAGCTGTTTGCCCAGGTCACCAACCCGCCTATCGACGCCATCCGTGAGGAGATTGTCACCGACACCACCGTGTATGTGGGCACCGGCGGCAATCTGCTGGTGGAAAAGCCCGAAAACTGCACCATGCTGCAGATCCGCAACCCCATCCTCACCTCCCTCGATCTGATGAAGATTCGCTACATGAAGACCCCCGGCTTCAAGGTGGAGACCGTGTCGCTGCTCTATTACAAGGGCCCGCCGCTGGAAAACGCGGTGGAGCGCCTGTTCGTCACCTGCGACCGGGCCTGGCGGGGCGGCGCCAACATTCTCATTCTCTCCGACCGGGGCGTGGACGAAAACCACGTCGCCATCCCGTCGCTGCTGGCCGTGTCCGCGCTGGAGCAGTATCTCATCCGCACGAAAAAGCGCACCGCCATTTCCCTGATACTTGAGAGCGCCGAACCGCGGGAGGTCCACCATTTTGCCACGCTGCTGGGCTACGGCGCCCAGGCCGTGAATCCCTATCTGGCCCAGGAGTGCGTGGAGGAGATGGTGACCCTCAACATGCTGGGCAAAGACCCGGCGGCCGCGGTGGACGCTTACAACGCCGCCGTGCTCCACGGCATCGTAAAGATCGCCTCCAAAATGGGCATCTCCACCGTGCAGTCCTATCAATCGGCCAAAATTTTTGAGTGCGTGGGCATCGACTGTGCCGTGATCGACCGCTATTTTACGGGCACGGTGAGCCGGGTGGGCGGCATCGGTCTCAGCGAGATCGGGGAGGGTGTGGAGTGGAACCACAATCAGGCCTTCGACCCTCTGGGTCTGGGCTACGACACCACTCTCAATTCCATGGGCGCGCACAAGCTGCGCTCCGGCCCCGACAAAGAGGATCATCTCTATAACCCCCGCACCATCCTGCTGCTGCAAAAGGCGGCCCAGACCGGGGATTACAGCGTATTTAAAGACTACTCCGCCCTGGTGGACTTCGCCGACAAGCCCCACACCCTGCGGGGTCTTCTGGACTTCAAATTTGCCCCCGACGGCGGCGTGCCCATCGACGAGGTGGAGAGCGCCGAGTCCATCGTCCATCGTTTCAAGACGGGCGCCATGAGCTACGGCTCCATCTCCGAGGAGGCCCACACCTGCATGGCGCTGGCCATGAACTCCATCGGCGGCAAATCCAACTCCGGCGAAGGCGGCGAGACGCCGGAGCGCCTGCGGGACGGGCGCTGCTCCGCCATCAAGCAGGTGGCCTCCGGCCGCTTCGGCGTCACCAGCGAATACCTGAACAGCGCCAGGGAGATTCAGATCAAGATGGCACAGGGAGCCAAGCCCGGCGAGGGCGGCCATCTGCCCGGGCGGAAGGTCTATCCCTGGATCGCCCGCACCCGCTGCTCCACTCCCGGCGTGTCCCTGATCTCTCCCCCGCCCCACCACGATATCTACTCCATCGAGGACCTGGCCCAGCTGATCTTCGACCTGAAAAACGCCAACCGCTTCGCGCGCATCTCCGTGAAGCTGTGCTCCGAGGCGGGCGTGGGCACCATCGCCGCCGGCGTGGCCAAGGCCGGAGCCCAGGTGGTGCTGATCTCCGGCTACGACGGCGGCACCGGCGCGGCCCCGCGCACCTCCATCCACAACGCGGGCCTGCCCTGGGAGCTGGGCGTGGCGGAGGCCCACCGCGCCCTCATCGAAAACGGTCTGCGGGAAAGGGTTGTCATCGAGACCGACGGCAAGCTGATGACCGGGCGGGACGTGGCCATCGCCTGTATGCTGGGGGCGGAGGAATTCGGCTTCGCCACCGCGCCGCTGGTGACCATGGGCTGCTGCATGATGCGCGTTTGCTCGCTGGACACCTGCCCCATGGGCATCGCCACCCAGAACCCGGAGCTGCGCAAGCGCTTTAAGGGCAAGCCGGAATACGTGGTGAATTTCATGATGTTCGTTGCCCGGGAGCTTCGGGAATATATGGCCGGGCTGGGCGTGCGCACCGTGGACCAGCTGGTGGGCCGCAGCGATCTGCTGCAGGTGCGGGAAAAGCTGAACACCCGCCGGGCGGAGACGCTGGACCTGCGCTACCTGCTGACGAATCCCGGCACGGCGGACACGCCGCACTTCCGCCCCCAGGCCGTCTACGACTTTCATCTGGAAAAAACCGCCGATATGTCCGTGCTGATGGAAAAACTGGGCAAATCCCTGAAGGGCAAAAAGTCCGGCAGGCTCGATCTGGCGGTCTCCTCTACCGACCGCGCCTTCGGCACGCTGTTCGGCAGCGAGATCACCCGCCAGTGCGGCTCCGACCTTCCCGACGACAGCTATGTGATCACCTGCCACGGCGGCGGGGGCCAGTCCTTTGGCGCGTTCATCCCCAAGGGGCTCACCCTGAAGCTGGAGGGCGACTGCAACGACGGCTTCGGCAAGGGCCTGTCCGGCGGCAAGCTGATCCTGTACCCGCCCGCGGGCAGCGCCTTCGACCCCAGCGAAAACGTCATCGCGGGCAACGTGGCACTGTACGGCGCCACCTCCGGCAGGGCCTTTCTCTGCGGCCAGGCCGGCGAGCGCTTCTGTGTGCGCAATTCCGGCGCCTCCGCCGTGGCGGAGGGCGTGGGCGATCACGGCTGCGAATACATGACCGGCGGGCGGGTGGTGATCCTGGGCCCCACGGGCAAGAACTTCGCCGCGGGAATGTCCGGCGGCGTCGCCTATGTGCTGGACGAGAGTCACAGTCTCTATATGCGCCTGAACAAGGAGCAGGTGAGCATCGGCGCGCTCACCGAGGCCCACGACATCGACGAGCTGCGCGGGCTCATCAAGGAGCACGCGGCGGCAACGGGCTCGGCAAAGGCCAAAAAAATCCTGGCCGACTTTGACCGTTACATCCCCTGCTTCAAAAAGGTCATGCCAAGGGATTACGACAAAATGCTGCGCGCCATCGCCCAGATGGAGGAGAAGGGCCTGCCCCGGGCGCGGGCCGAGCTGGAGGCGTTTTACGCCAACACCGCAGCGGCGGAGGAGGATTGAGGAAGATGGGAAAACCCACAGGATTTCTGGAATATGCCCGCCGGGACGAGACGGCGCGGTCCCCGCTGGAGCGTGTCGGCGACTGGAACGAGTTTCGCGTTCCCCTCGCCCCCGCCCGCCGGGAGGAGCAGGGCGCGCGGTGCATGAACTGCGGCGTCCCCTTCTGCCAGGCGGGGATGCTGCTGGACGGCAAAGCCTTCGGCTGCCCGCTGCACAACCTCATCCCCGAATGGAACGACATGATCTGCATGGGCAACCGGGGCCACGCCCTGTCGCGTCTGCTCAAGACCAACAACTTTCCGGAATTCACAGGCCGGGTCTGTCCCGCGCCCTGTGAAAAGGCCTGCATCTGCGGCATCCACGACAGCCCTATCACCATCAAGGCCGGGGAGCTGTCCGTCATCGAGGACGCCTTTGCCCAGAAGCGCATCTTCCCCCGCCACCCACCCCAGTATGACGACAAGAAGGTGGCCGTCATCGGCTCCGGCCCCGCGGGACTGGCCGCCGCCGATCAGCTCAATCACCGGGGCCACGCCGTGACCGTCATTGAAAAGCAGGAACGCCCGGGGGGCCTGCTGACCTACGGCATCCCCAACATGAAGCTGCCGAAATCCGTCGTCCGCCGCCGCGTCGAACTGATGACCGACGAGGGCGTGACCTTTGTCACCGGCGTGGACGCCGCCAACCCGAAGATCGCGAAACGCCTCCTGAACGAGTATGACGCCGTGATCCTCTGCTGCGGCGCGGGGCTGCCCAGGCCGCTGGGCTTCGACGCAGCCGGTATATCCGGCGTCTGCTACGGCACGGAGTATCTTCAGGCCGCCGTGGAGCGGGCTCAGTTCGGGAAGTCCCCGGAAATCCCCGCCGCCGCGGGCCGGGATGTGGTCATTGTGGGCACCGGCGACACCGCCAGCGACTGCGTGGCCACCGCCATCCGTCAGGGCTGCGCCTCCGTGACCCAGCTGGTGCGCCGGCGTCGGGAGGATTACGCGCCGGCGGACGGATCGCTGCCCACGGACTACGCCCATGAGGAAGCCCTCGCCGTGTTCGGCGCGGACCCCCGGCGCTTCGGCGTGGGGGTGAAGGAGGCCGTGACGGAAAACGGGGCGCTCACCGGCGTGGTCACCACGGGCGGGGATACGCTGCCCTGCACGCTCCTCATCGGCGCCACAGGCTTTGACCACTGCGACACAACGGTGTGTGAAGCCTTCGGCGTGGCCTTCGGCAAAAACGTCACCACCGAGCCGGGGCACTACCGCACCAGCGTCGACAAGGTTTTTTCCGCGGGGGATATGCGCCGGGGCCAGTCCCTGGTGGTGTGGGCCATCGCGGAGGGCCGCGCCGCCGCCGCCGAGGTGGATGAATATCTCAACGGCTACACCAATCTTGTGGGCATCTGACACGATCTGAAACGCCGAATTTTTTTCGAAACCGTGTCTTCGTAAAAAATGTCGCTCCGCTCCCCGAACCCTTGCTGCGCAAGGCTTCAGCGGCTATTTATCTGAATTGAGGCGGGGCTTCGCCCCCCCCTCACACTCCCCCCGCGAATTACTCGATTTTTCCTTTGTGGGGAGTTCTTTGACAAGCTGAAGGGGCCGGCAGCGGATGCTGCCGGCCCCTCGAAAATGCCCCCTTGATAAGTTCCGGTGACTTTTCTTTCACTGTCTCTTATCAGGGGAGCATCGTATCCGTTTGCGGAGGGATTACGGATTATCCTCGTCCTGCAGCGCGTCGTAGCCTTCCTCGCCCGTACGGACTTTGACGACGTTCTCAACGTTGTAGACGAAGATCTTGCCGTCACCCATGTGGCCGGTGTACAGGACACCCTTGGCGGCTTCGATGACCGCCCTGACCGGAACCTTTGCCACGACGATTTCGACCTGTACCTTCGGCAGGAGATTGACCTCGGTTTCGACGCCGCGATAATATTCGGTCGTGCCCTTCTGCATACCGCAGCCCAGCACCTGAGTCACGGTCATGCCGGTTACGCCGATATTGTTCATTGCGACTTTCAGCGCTTCAAATTTGCTCTGTTTCGTAATGATTTCGATCTTGGTGATCTTTATGTCGGATCCGACCGCGGTCGCCGGCTCCGTGACGAGCTGAATCGGAACGGCCTTGTCTGCGCTGACCTTGGGTTCAGGCATCTTTTGCGGAAGTGAATAGGTCTTGAACCTGCGAAGCTGCCTGATCTCCGCATTGTCGGCGGAATCGAAGTCCAGCTCTCCTCTGACGAGCTGACTGTCGGGATAGGCGAGTACGCCCATTTCAGGAATATCGAGACCTTCAAGCTCGACTTCGGGATCGACCCTGAGCCCCCACACCTTGTCAAGAAGCTTGAAGAAGAGGAAAGATACGCCGAAGCCCCACACGATGAGGACGCCGCAGGCGATCAGCTGCGCGAGGAACTGAGAACTGCCGCCGTAGAACAGGCCGGTCACATTTCCGGGCACTCCGTTCAGGCCGCCGCCGTACTTTCCATCCGCGAACAGGCCGGTGGCGATGATGCCCCACATTCCGTTGACACCGTGAACCGATATGGCGCCGACGGGGTCGTCGAGCTTCCACTTGTTCTCAAAGAAGGGGACGGCCAAACACACAAGGATGCCGGCGATGAGCCCGATAATCGCGGAGGAGATTCCATTGACGAACGCGCAGGGAGCGGTGATGGCGACAAGGCCTGCGAGCGTGCCGTTGGCCGTCATCGAAGGGTCGGGCTTACCGAACTTGATCCACATATAGAACATCGCGACAAGGCCGCCGACGGCACCGGCGATCATCGTGTTGGTGGCGACGACCGCAAGCCTGTAGTCCGCGGAATTCAGCGTTGAGCCCGCGTTGAAGGAGAACCAGCAGAAGAACAGAATGATCGTGCCGATAATCGCCATTGGGATATTATGCCCGGGGAAGGCTCTTGAGCTACCGTCTTTTTTAAACTTGCCGATACGGGGGCCGATGACGATTGCCCCCGCCAGCGCGACCATGCCGCCCATGCAGTGCACGACGCCCGAACCGGCAAAATCCACAACGCCGTGGCCAAGGCCAAAGTTTTTGCCAAGGGTAGAGAGCCAGCCGCCGCCCCAGACCCAGTTGCCGTAAAGGGGATACAAAAGCATCGAAATAAAGAAGGATGTGATCACGACGGCGGAATACTTGACGCGTTCGGCCATTGCGCCGGTCGGGATCGTGACCGTCGTGTCCATAAACACCATCTCGAAGAAGAACAGCGCATAGACGCCGGCATCGTAGGTGCCGCTGAGCAAAAAGCCCTTATAGCCGAGAATGCCGCCGAGGCCCGGGATTAAGAGCAGCCCATTCAGGGCAGAACCGCCGGAGCCAAGGCCCGGAGCACCGCCGGAGCCGCCCATCTGAAGGGCAAAGCCCACAAGGAAGTAACCAACGGCGCCCACAAGGAAGACCATGAAGTTCATCGTCATCGTGTGGGCCGCGTTTTTCCCGCGGCAGAAGCCGGTTTCAACCATTGCGAAGCCGCATTGGAAGAAGAAGACCATAAATGCGCAGATCATGACCCAGGTATAGTTTGCGCCATACAGAGCCTGATTCGCCGTTGTTGCGACATCGGAAAGCGTTTCATTGCCCGTAAGCGCCGTATAGGACGCGCCGGTCGGGTCGGCGCCTTCGGCAAACGCCGCGATGGCAAGCAGTGATGCGACAAGCAGTACAACGACCAGCATACCCAGGATTTTCTTTGCTTTCTTCATACTATCACCTCATAAAAATATTGACTGGTTTCATGCTCTCTAGCTCAGCTTTTGCTCTGTTTGAAATTACTCCAACTGAATCTTGATGCGGGTTTGTAGACCTCGTTTTTCAGTTTCCTTACCGCAATCAGGCTTCGAAGTCCGAGGAATATTACAACAACACCGAAGAGATAACCGGGAATCTGCGATGTGAGGACGGTCAGGCGAACGTCGTTCATGATACTGATCACACTAAAGCAGGTGCCCGAAAGAATTACCAGGCCCGCGACAAAATAGAGGGCCCAAATTGAAAGCACTTTGCTTCCGTCGACTTCTGGCGTACTTGGCTGTTTCTTCATGTAAAAACCTCCTTTCTGTCCGGCTGTTTTATAAATCGCCGGTTTGAATCCGGGGCAGGAAATTTGGCCCCCCTCTCTTTTTTGCCGGAAAATAAAAAGAGGCGCCGTAAGGTTTCCCTTACAGCGCCTTTGCTCCATGCGTTATAATATGCGTCTGTCAACGCTATTTGTCAAGGCAAATTTGCCAAAACCGCAATTTTTGTATGTTTTCAACGGATTCAAAGCGCACTGACTTGAAATTTGCGTGAAAAATGCCTTACCGGCAAATAATGCGCTTTCTCAGGCGCACCGCTCCCCTTTTTTATTCCCGCAGGCGAACTTCCGATAGGCCACGCACAAAAGTGCCGTGACCGCCATGTCGACGGCGGTGTAACCCACGGGCGCGGCGGGAAGGGTCATGAGCAGGCGGTAGAAGCCGAAGCCCAGGACCCAGATAACAAGGTTCGCCCAGTCGTAATCCCGGGCGGAGCCGTCCCGCCGGAGCAGGAAGAAATCCGCCGTCTGCACCGCGATCATGGGGGCGAACACGGAGCCGATGAGATAGAGGAAGTTTGTGATGTTGTCCATATTCCACAGCATGGCCGCGGCGGTGCCGATCACAGTCACCGCGATGGCGGCGGGCTTGCCCCGCAGCTTTTTCGAGATGGTCTCGCTGGAGACGCCCGCGGAAAAGGCATCCAGAAAGGTGGTGGTGACGGTGGAAAACACGACGATGACCAGCGCCGCCACGCTCAGGCCCGCTTTCAGCAGGATTTGCGCGATATCCGTTTCGCCGGTGAAGATGGCGGCGCCCATACCGATGACATACATCCAGATGCTGGCGAGGGAATAGACCCCCACGCTCACCGCCGTGGCCGCGGCGGGTTTTTCCGCCTCGCGGGTGTAGTCGCTGATGAGCGGCAGCCAGGAAAGCGGCATGGCCACGGCGAGCTCCACCGCCGCGCCGAAGGACAGGGAATCGTCCATAGCGGCAACGGGGCTTGCGCCGGAGAAGAAGATGACCTTGCAGAGAATGATTGTGAGCACAAGCAGCGCCGCTATGGCGACGATATTGATCTTATCGAGATTCCGGATGCCGATGACTATCCACAGCACGATGAGCGCGCCGATGACGAGGCACCAGATCCACGCCCCGCCGGAGAAGATGCCCGCCGCGGCCAGTGACCCGTCGTAGATCATGATGGCCGTCCAGCCCACCAGCTGGGTGACGTTCAGCGCCGCGAACAGCAGGCAGCCCTTTTGGCCGAAGCTGCGCTTTACGGTCTCCATGGCGCTTTTCCGGGTTCGGGCCCCGATGAGCCCCGCGAAGAACAGCAGCGCCGCGCCGATGAGATGGCCCAGCAGAATGGCCAGCAGACCCTTTCCCATGCCCAGGGGCGCGAAATAGGTGCCGGTGATGATTTCCGCCAGCGACACGCCCGCGCCGAACCAGATGAGGCCGTTGGCGAAAAGCGAGGTCCTTTTTGTTTCCATTTCCCAGCCCCCCTCAGTATTCGCCGTCGATGGCGAAGGCGTGGTCCATGGGGCCGCTGCCGCTGCCCAGGTCCAGCATGGCGGAAAGTGCGCCGGAGAGGTAGCGTTTGGCCCGCTCCACCGATTCGTCGAGGCCCCGTCCCTTGGCCAGGTTTGACGCGATGGCCGAGGACAGGGTGCAGCCCGTGCCGTGGGTGTTGGGGTTGTCGATGCGGTCTCCGTTAAACCAGGTATACCCGCCGTTTCGCCACAGGAGGTCGTTGGCGTCGTTCAGCTGATGCCCGCCCTTGCACAGCACGGCGCAGCCGTATTTTTCGCTGATGGCCTTGGCGGCGGCGATCATTTCGGAAGGCGAGGCGACTTTCATGCCGGAGAGGACTTCCGTCTCCGGGATGTTGGGCGTCGCTACCGTAGCAAGGGGCAGAAGTTCCGACTGGAGCGTTTCGACGGCGGCATCCGAAATGAGATTCGCGCCGCTGGTGGCCACCATTACGGGGTCGACGACCACATTCTCCGCCCTGTACTGGCGGAGCTTTTCCGCGATGACGCGGATGAGGGCGGAGGACGAGACCATGCCGATCTTCACGGCGTCGGGCCGGATATCGGTGAACACGCAGTCGAGCTGCTGGGCCAGAAATTCCGGGGTCACTTCAAAGATGCCTTGCACGCCGGTCGTATTCTGGGCGGTCAGGGCCGTGATGGCGCTCATGGCGTATACGCCGTTTGCGGTCATGGTCTTGATATCTGCCTGGATGCCGGCGCCTCCGCTGGAATCGCTTCCGGCGATTGTTAATGCTGTTTTCATGGTCTCTCCTTTCAAGATCAGCACTAATTTTGTAAGGCGGCGCAGGGTGGTGCCCCCGATGCGCCGCTGGTCTGACAGTTTATCCGAGCATTTCGAGCGTTTTTGCTTTCAGTTCCTTTGTTGCTTTCGTGATATCCTCCGCGGCGAAAATGGCGCTCACCACCGAGACTCCGCAGATGCCGGAGCCGCGAAGCTCCATGACGTTGTGAAGCCCGATGCCGCCGATGGCGACGACGGGGATGCGCACCGCCGCGCAGATGGCGCGCAGCGTGTCATAGGAGACCTCCGCGGCGTCGGTCTTGGTGCCGGTGGGAAACACGGCCCCCACGCCGAGGTAGTCCGCGCCCCGCTTTTCGGCGAGAATCGCCTGCTCCACCGTCTGGGCGGAGACGCCGACGATTCTGTCCCGGCCGAGCGCTTCCCGGACGGAGCCCGCCTCCCTGTCGCTCTGGCCGACATGGACGCCGTCCGCGCCCACGGCGGCGGCGACGGTGACGCTGTCGTTGACGATGAACGGCACGCCGTAGTACCGGCAGAGGGCTTTGATGCGCTTTGCCTCCCCCAAAAAGGCTTTCTCGCAGAGCTCCTTTTCCCGGAGCTGCAGCATGGTGGCCCCGCCCTGAAGGGCTTTTTCCACCTGCTCGTACAGTGTCCCGCCGCGCAGCCAGCTCCGGTCGGTCACGGCGTAAAGCAAAAGGTCGTTTCTATTGCAGTTCATAATATCCTTTCAAATTTTGCGCCAGCGGCGAGCTCCGCCGGGGTCATGTTGTAAACCGCGTCGATGATGCGATTCCTGTAAGTGGAGTTCCCGTCGCCCGGGAGCATCCTCTGAAAGCCCGTCTCCCCCGCGAGGCCCATGAGGCACACGGCCGCCGCCGCCGCCTCAAGGCGGTTGTCCGGGTTTGCGGTGAGATAGGCCGTCATCAGGGCGGAGAGCTGGCAGCCCGTGCCGGTGATTTGGCCCATCTCCGGCCGTCCGTTGCGGACGACATAGCAGCTGTCCCCGTCGGAGACGAGGTCAATGGCCCCGGTGACGGCGGCGATGCAGCCCCTCTCCCGGGCAAAGGCTTTGACGAACCCCACAGACGCGGCGAGATTCTCCTCCGTCACGGCGTCGCCCACATCGGCGTCCACGCCTCTGGTGGAGCCCGCACCCAGCGCCAGCGTCCGGATTTCCGAGATATTGCCCCGGATGGCGGCAAGGCGCAGCTCCCCGATGAGCCGCAGGGCCGTTTCCGTGCGCAGGCGGCTGGCCCCCGCGCCCACGGGATCGAGGAGGACAGGGTGGCCAAGCTCGCCTGCCTTTTTTCCGGCGATGAGCATGGCCGGGATGGTGGCGGCGTTGAGGGTGCCGATGTTGATATTCAGCCCCCCACAGATGACGGCGATGTCCTCCGCCTCCTCCGGGCTGTCGGCCATGATGGGGCTGCCCCCGCAGGCCAGCAGGATATTTGCCACGTCGTTGACCGTAACATAGTTGGTGATATTGTGGATCAGCGGGCAAGCCGAGCGCACGTTGCGCATACAGTTCTCAAAACTCATATGCTTTCTCCTTTCAGGGCAAAAAATAAGGCGGGTTCCAAATTTGGAACCCGTCGAAAACCGCAGGGACGCGCCTTCCTACGCCGGCATTACCCGGATCAGGTTCGAGGGTCTCGGGCTTCCATTCGCACCGTCTCAGCCGGAATAATCCAGCACCCCTTGCTGTTCAATTGCCTTTGTTATACCACGCCGCCCCGCAAAGTACAAGGATTTTGCGAAAATTTACTTGCATTTTTGCTTTGCCTCGGTAAAATATGCTATACTGGTGAAAACTTTCGGGAGGAATGCCGTCATGCTCAAGGACGCCAAAACCATCGTATTCAAGGTCGGCACATCTACTCTGACCCACGACACGGGCAAGACCAATATCCGGGGGCTGGAGCAGCTGTGCCTGGTGCTGTCCGACCTGATGAACGAGGACAAGCGCATCGTGCTGGTCACGTCCGGCGCCATCGGCGTGGGCGTGGGCAAGCTGGGCCTGCCGGGCCGCCCGGAGGACACCGCCGGCAAGCAGGCCGCCGCCACGGTGGGCCAGTGCGAGCTGATGTTCATGTACGACAAAATGTTCTCCCAGTACGGCCACAAGGTGGGTCAGCTCCTCATCACCCGGGAGGATGTGGACGATCCCCGGCGCCGGGAAAATCTCATCAACGCCTTTGAAAAACTCTTCGATTTCGGCGCTATCCCCATTATCAACGAAAACGACGCCGTGGCCGTGGAAGAGATTGTTTACGGCGACAACGATTCCCTGTCCGCCGTGGTGGCCGTTCTTGTCAACGCGGACGCCCTGGTGATCCTCACGGAGACGGACGGGCTCTACACCGCGAACCCCTTCGCCGACCCCGCCGCCCGCAGGATTCCGGAGGTGGCGGAGATCACCGATGAAATCCTCGCCTGCGCCTCCGACCACGGCACCACGCTGGGTACCGGCGGCATGGTCACCAAACTCCACGCCGCGGAGCTGGCGGGACGGGCGGGCATCGACACCTACGTCATCTGCGGCCGGGACCCCCACGACATTTACAGGCTTATGGACGGCGAGAGCGTCGGAACGCATTTCGCCGCAGGAAAGAAGGAGTGACCGCAATGCTGACTGAAGTCGGGAAAAACGCCAAAGCCGCCGCGAGAGTGCTCGCCGCCGCAACCACGGACGAGAAAAACGCCGCTCTCCTGAAAATCGCCGACGCGCTGGAGCAAAACTGCGCCGCCATTTTGGCGGCCAATGAAACGGACATGGCCGCGGGCCGGGAGAAGGCCATGACCGCCGCCCTTCTCGACCGGCTGCTGCTGGACAGGAGCCGGGTGAAGGGCATGGCCGACGGCGTGCGCCAGGTGGCCGCGCTGCCCGACCCCGTGGGCCGTATCCTCTCCGACGAGGTGCGCCCCAACGGGCTGCGGCTGGTCAAGACCGCCGTGCCCATCGGCGTCATCGCCGTGATCTACGAGGCCCGGCCCAACGTGACGGCGGATTCCGCGGTGCTGTGTCTCAAATCCGGCAACGCCTGTATTCTGCGGGGCGGCAGGGAGGCCATTCATTCCAGCGCCGCCATCGCGGAGGTCATGAGAAACGCCCTGGCCGGCACGGCTCTTCCCGCCGACTGCATCCAGCTCATCACCGACACCTCGCATGAGAGCGCCACGGAACTGATGCACCTCAACGGCTATGTGGACGTGCTGATCCCCCGGGGCTCCAAGCGGCTGATCGACGCCGCCGTGCACAACGCCACCGTCCCCGTCATCCAGACCGGCTCCGGCGTGTGCCACATCTATGTGGACAAAGCCGCCGACATCGGCATGGCGGCAAACATCATCTTCAACGCCAAGACCTCCCGCCCCTCGGTCTGCAACGCCGCCGAATGTATGCTGCTCCACCGGGACATCGCGAAAAAAGCCCTGCCGGTGATCGCGGCGAGGCTGAAGGAGAAGCACACGGAGATCCGGGGCGATGCGGAGGTCATGGCCATTCTGGGCGATGCCGCCGTGCCCGCCACCGACGCCGACTGGGGCCGGGAATACGGCGACTACATCATCGCCGCCCACGTGGTGGGCAGCATCGACGAGGCCATCGAGTATGTCTATCAGTACTCCACCGGCCATTCGGAGTGCATCGTCACGGACGACGAGGCGGCCGCCGAAAAGTATCTGAACAGTGTGGACGCCGCGGCCGTTTACCACAACGCCTCCACCCGCTTCACCGACGGGGGCGAGTTCGGTCTGGGGGCGGAGATCGGCATCTCCACCCAGAAGCTCCACGCCCGGGGCCCGCTGGGGCTCAACGAGCTTACCAGCATGAAATTCAAAGTCTACGGCGCCGGCCAGGTGCGGTGAAACATAAAAACGCTGCCGCGAGCAATTCGCGGCAGCGTTTTTATATCCATTTTCAGGTTTCTTCCCGGGACAGATCCACAAAGCGGGCCCGTTTGGCCTTGTACAGCGCCTCGTCCGCCAGCCGGATACCCTCGCTGGGGGTGCGGCGCACCCCGCTTGGGGACACGCCAAAGCTCAGGTCGATGCCGGCCTCCCGCATCTCCTTGGGAATGAACTCCCTGAAGCGGTTGCGGACTTCCCGGCACACGGCGTTCACCTCCTCGGCGGAGCAGTCAGAAAAGGTGAGCAAAAATTCGTCCCCGCCGTAGCGGAAGGCCGCGATGGCGCGGTTTTCCCGCAGAGAAAAAATGCGGCCCAGTCCGGCCAGCACCCCGTCGCCCGCGGTGTGGCCCCACAGGTCGTTGACGCTTTTAAAATGGTCGATGTCCATCATGGCGTAGGTCAGGATGCCGGTGGTCTCGTTGATATGGCTGCGCAGTCCCGTCCGGTTGCGCACGCCGGTGAGCTGGTCGCGTTCCGCCGTGCGGCGCAGCCGCTCGATCTCGAACTGGCGCAGCAGCACAGCCCTGCGGCGCTGATCTTCCCGCCGGACCACCATCACACTGACAAAATAGGCGCCGAAGTCCACCAGTACCACCAGAATAACATTGATAAAATAGGTCTCGTCCCGGGGAGTGGCAGTGTCCCACCGGCCGAAAACGGACAGCAGCAGCGTGGCCAGCAGCGTGGCCAGCGCGGTAACGCCGGTGAGCCTGCGGTCGCTGTAGTTGGTCGTCATGGCAATGGCGGCCACGCCGGCGGTGTAGGCCACCACGAAATAGTCGTGGAAAAAGCAGACCGCCATGCACAGCGCGGCAAAAGCCAGCGACAGAAAATAGTCCAGCCGCCTGTCTTTCAGCACCGAGCCGAAGTAGACCCACAGGGCCACCCCGTCGATGAGCACATACACCCCTGCGGGGATGGCCACATACCGCACGCAGTAATCAAACAGCGACAGGGTGACAATGGCGCTGCTGCGCAGCAGAAAGGCCATGCCGATCTCCGCGGTCACCACGGCCAGCGTGAAGATCATCATGGCGCGCAGGTGGATGCCGCGCCAGCACTCCTCCAGATGGGCGGATTCCTCGTCGTAGATCTTATCCAGTTGAATGGCGGGCCTGCCGTTGCTCATGCCGCTCCCCCGATCATCCATTTGTAACAATTGGTATCATTGTATCACAAATTAGTTGCGTCTGCCTAGGGGAAATTCAACTTTTCTCCATTCCGCTGTTTTTCACGCCGTCGGTATCCCCCCGCGAACGCTGAAATGGAGCCTGTTTTGCGAAAAACAGGCTCCATTTTTATCCGTATCTCAGACGATCTCGATGTCCACCCGGCCGAAGCGGCCGCTGTCGGCCAGTGCCTGGCAGGCGGCGCGCAGCCCCGCCTCCTCCACACCGAAGGTCAGCGCCACCACCTGATTCTGGGCGTATTTTGTGATGGCGGCGATGCCCGGGGCGGATTCGCCCACGGCGTGCATCAGCCGGGCCGTGTTGAAGGGGTTGCTGTCCTGGGGGGCCACGGTGAACATCGCCGCCCGCACCCGCTCACCGATCTCGGAGGGCATATTTTTCAGGCAGCGGTACAAAATGCGCAGCTCGCCGAACTGGATCACCAGCGTGTCCTTGTCGGAGCGCCGCCCCTCCAGAATGTGGCCCAGCTTGGTGACCTGATCGTTGATCTCCATCTCCCGCCGGCGGGCGCGGATGTTGAGGTTCTTGGCAAAATACACCCGGTTCTTGCCCAGACTTTTGGCCTTTTGCAGGGCCATATCCGCCATGGCGGCGGTGCTTTCAAAATCGGCGCCATCCTCCGGGGAGAAGGCCACGCCCATGGAGAAGGTCACCGCCCCCGGCTCGGTGGAAGGCAGCACTTGCCGGCTTGATTTCTCAAAAATATAATCGGACAGGTCCTGTACGCTGCCGGGGGTGTTGGCGCCGGGCAGCAGCAGCATGAATTCATCCCCCCCGATGCGGGCGGGCACGATGCCGGAACTCTCCAAGGCACCGAGGATGGTGGAAAAACGCTTGAGCAGGGCGTCCCCCTCCTGATGGCCGAAGATATCGTTGATATATTTGAAATTATCCATGTCGATGAAGGCCAGCGCGCAGTGAGCGTCCCCGCTCTCCATCATCCCGGAATAGGCCTTGTAGATGTGCTGCCGGTTCCACAGCCCGGTCAGCTCGTCGTGCTGGATGCGCTCCCCGGGGTCCTCCGCCTGCGGATCGGCGCTCCCGTACATCTGTCGGACGCGGCGCACGGATTCCGCCGCCATCAGGCGGTTGCCCACCCGCTGCTCCAGCACCTGCGGGCTGATGGGCTTGTGCACATAGTCCGCCGCGCCCAGATGCAGGCACTCCTCTTCCACCTCCGCGGAATCCTCCCCAGTGAGGAAGATCACCGGGATATCCGCCGTCAGCGGATCGGCCTTTATCCGACGCAGGACCTCCATCCCGCCCAGATCGTGCATATACATATCCAACAGCACCAGATCCGTGTCCTTCAGGTGCAGAAAATCCAGTACCTGCGTGCCGGCGGTCAGCTGAGACACCCGATACTTGTCGGAGAGAATGGCCTTGATGGAATTGTTCATGATCACGTCGTCGTCCACGACCAGAATGTGTTTCACCATCTTCATCCCCCTGCCGGCTCCGCGTATTGTGTCTGTTTGCGGTATTATACCCCGTTTTTTTGCTCTTTTCAATACGCAGAAGCGGCGTCCGGCGGGTCTGTCTATACATTTCGACATCTTTTGCTATTGAATTCGCCCGCGGGCCGTGGTAAAATACTTAAAATAATTTAATTAAAATTTTATAGCAAAGAAGGATGCAATTATGGATCTTTTCGACAAATGCTATCAGCATTCCCTGCTGGACGACGTCCGTGAGAAGGGCATCTACCCCTATTTTCACGCGCTGGAGTCCCGGCAGGACGTGGAGGTCGTCATGGAGGGCAAGCGCCGCATCATGCTGGGCTCCAACAACTATCTGGGTCTCACCACCGACCCGGAGATCATCGAAGCGGGCATCCGCGCCTTTGAAAAATACGGCTCCGGCTGCTCCGGCTCCCGATTTTTGAACGGCACGCTGGAGATGCATCTGGAGCTGGAGGCGGAACTGGCAAAATTTTTGCGCAAGGATGCCGCCGTGACCTTCTCCACCGGGTTCCAGTCCAATCTGGGCATCATCTCCGCGCTGGTGGGCCGCAACGACTATGTGATCTGCGATCGGGAAAACCACGCCAGCATCTATGACGGCTGCCGTCTCAGCTTCGGCAAGATGCTGCGCTACCGCCACAGCGACATGGTTGACCTGGAAGCCCAGCTGCAAAAGGTGCCGGACACCGCCGGCACGCTCATCGTCACCGACGGTGTGTTCAGCATGGGCGGTGATCTGGCCAATCTGCCGGAGATCGTGCGTCTGGCCAGGAAATACGGCGCCAGGGTGATGGTGGACGACGCCCACGGTCTGGGCGTCGTGGGCGAGGGCGGCCGCGGCACGGCCAGTCATTTTGGGCTGGAAAAGGACGTGGACATCTGCATGGGCACCTTCTCCAAATCTCTGGCCAGTCTGGGCGGCTATATGGCCACCGACGCCCGGGTGGCGGACTATGTGCGCCACACCTCCCGGCCCTTTATCTTCTCCGCTTCCATCACTCCGGCCAGCTGCGCCGTGGCGCTGACAGCTCTGAAGAAGCTGGAGGTGCATCCGGAGATCGTGGATCGTCTGCGGGTGCTGTCCGTTTACGCACGGGAGGGCTACAAAGCCCGGAACGTGCGCATCCGCGAATCGGAAACCGATGTTGCAACGCCCATCATCCCGCTGTATACTTACGAGGTAGAGAGCACGCTGGAGGCCGCAAAGAAGATCTACGAGGCGGGCGTGTACGTCAACCCCGTGCTGCCCCCCGCCGCCGCGCCTTCCGAGTGTCTGCTCCGCACCAGCTACATGGCCACCCATACCGAAGCGCTGCTGGACGAGGCCATGGATATTATTGCCAGTCAGATAGGAGATTACCAGAGACATGAGTAAAATTGCTGTCATTACCGGCGGCACCTCCGGCATCGGCCTTGCCACCGCCAAAGAGCTGTTGGCCCACGACTGCCGGGTTTATGAATTATCCCGACGGGAATCCGGCGCGGCGGAGGGCGTGACCCACATCCGCGCCGACGTGACCCGGGAGGACGAGGTCCGCGCCGCCGTGGCGGAGGTCATGACCCGGGAGGGGCGCATTGACATCCTCATCAACAATGCCGGCTTCGGCATTTCCGGCGCCATCGAGTTCACCCCCGCCGCTGAGGCCCGCCACCAGTTCGACGTGAACTTCTTCGGCATGGTGAACATGAATCTCGCGGTGCTGCCCATCATGCGGCAGCAGGGCGGCGGGCGCATTGTCAACATGAGCTCCGTGGCCGCGCCCATCGCCATCCCCTTCCAGGCCTACTATTCCGCCTCCAAGTCCGCGGTGCGCACCTACTCGCTGGCGCTGGCCAACGAGGTGCGTCCCTTCGGCATCGAGGTGGTGGTCATCATGCCCGGCGACATCCACACCGGCTTCACCGCCGCCCGGGAAAAGATCCACGCCGGGGACGACATCTATGGCGGCCGCATCGGCCGGTCGGTGGCCGTGATGGAGCACGACGAGACCACCGGCATGACCCCGGAGCAGGCCGGCTCGTTCATCCGGGACAAGGCCCTGCGGCACAATCCCGCCCCGATCTACACCATCGGCGGCAAATATCAGCTGTTCGTGTTCCTCACCCGGATGATGTCCAACCGCTTCCTGAATTCCGCCGTGGGCAAGATCTACGCGAAATAATCGGTTGCGGGCGGCCTCACAACCCGCAGCCCCCTATCCGATTTTTCCCCGGGGGGAAGTCAATGAGGAGGGCCGCCCGTGCCTATTTCTGCCAAAACAGTCGGCAAAACAGTTTGATCGGTTTTCAGCGATTTCTGCCCCGATTTTCCAAAGGGAATGCCCTGCCTCAGATTTTCAAGTGAAAAATAATACTCCCGCAAACCCTTGACAGCGCTGGATTTCCGTGCTATTATCTTCAAGCTGGCGAATGGAACCTGCGGGCGTGGTTCAATGGTAGAACATCAGCCTTCCAAGCTGAATACGAGGGTTCGATTCCCTTCGCCCGCTCCAACGTCGGGGCTGTCCACAGCGCTCCGAAAGCCGCAGGAGGCTTTTTCCCGCTCCGGGTATGTCTCCTCCTCCTCAAAATGAAAACAGGTTTTCGTTTTGAAAAAGGACGGACGCAGGATATGCGCCAATAGCTCAGCAGGATAGAGCAACTGCCTTCTAAGCAGTAGGCCGGGGGTTCGAGTCCCTCTTGGCGTGCCAAGCGGAGGCAACCTTGGCGCAGCTTCCGTTGCCTCCCTTTTTTAAAAGCAAGTTCCGACACTATGGTGGGTGTAGCTCAGTTGGCAGAGCGCCGGATTGTGGTTCCGGATGCCGTGGGTTCAAGTCCCATCTCCCACCCCACTCGAAAACGGGATCGGGAACTTTCCCGTTCCCGTTTTTCGCTTCTCGTGTAGGGGTGTCGCCAAGCGGTAAGGCACCGGCCTTTGACGCCGTCATTACGCTGGTTCGAATCCAGCCACCCCTGCCACGTCAGAACACGCCCCAGCCGCTCAAAAAGCCGTAGGCGGCGCAGGATTAGCCTACATGCCCCAGTAGCTCAGTAGGCAGAGCACCTGCCTTTTAAGCAGGGTGTCGGGGGTTCGAATCCCCCCTGGAGCACCAACAGGCAAGACCCGCAAAGCCTTGATATCAAGGCTTGCGGGCCTTTTGCATTTCCCCGAAAATTCCGGAAAGTACGTTCTCGGATTGCAGAATTTAGGCCGAAATTCAGGCCTATTTTATACCTCTGGGCCTAAAAATGGGCCCAAAAATAGAGCCTGGCGGGTCTCCCTCGCCGGGCTCTACTTAAAAACGCAAAAATAATTATTTATCTTCAAGTTTCTGATCTTTTTCTATTTTTTCCAAAACAGCACTAATATTAATTACGGGCAAAACAATTGGACTAAATCCAGGAACTGTCGTCAAAAGAGTAATTTGAGATCTTATATATGGAAATAAAATTGCAACCGCGTTTTTCTTGATCAGGGCGCTGCGAACTGATGCTTCCTCAACAGCAGCATTAACGGAAAAGATGCCCTCGCAAACAACTATCACTTCAAATTCACTGAGTTTATTAGTAATAGTTGCAGTAAGCGAAACCAAAGAATCTGAAGAATCTGTGGAATCAAAGATTTCTCTATTAACGGTTAACTGTAGTTCTGTATCTGTTACGGACTCCGCTTTAATTTCAAAACTGCAGCGTTTGATTCGCATAGATTTCATTTCCAAAACAGCACTAGACACTTCATTCACAGGAGTCATGTTAATTCCTTTCATTCATGCAGCAGAAAGATCATCATCCTCCGGTTTACTCGAGGATAGAAAACGAGATTCCGAAAGAAAATAATTAGTGGGTACATCTGCCTCGATCGGTATATTAACCGATAGTGCTGTCTTTAATGTAGCATCCTTAATAACAATTGGCGGCTCTTCATATTCAATATTTCTGTCAGGAATTCCACACAATTTAAGCACATATGGGAGATGATCCGCAAGATCTTCGTCAAGGTATTCACCTTCCATAGGAAGATCTTCTTTCGGGATGTCATCTCCATCAACGACCACATATTCATCTTTTCTTACTTCATAGTCGAAAGTTGCCAGAATTTTTGCCCGATTACCTTCCACAAATGCGTCTCGCAACGTAAGTTTGTTTAAAAGCAAATCAAGTATATTTTTATCGGGCAGTTGATTGATAATCCATCGCTGCGAGCCTCTAATGTCACAGCAAACACATAGATAGCGTCTTTCTAAATCATCAATTGCTAAGAACAACAAGGGATATTCATCTTCAACGATGACATATTCCATGCTAAGATTCCCGACATTGGGTACATTTTCGAAATAAGGATCTGGATAATTCATTATAGTTTAACCTCATTAAAAAGACCTTGTGGCTGCGCATCTTCATATAGCCACCAATCAACATGCGATTTTCTGTTGCTTGTTTTTTTCGCATTTTGTAGACATGGGCCAAATGCCCCACGGGTATATCCGGCGGCAATAATTGCGGGTGGATTGAACTTTGAAAGCAATCTATATACACTCATGGCATCTTTGTAGTCTTTAAAAACTGAAACGGAATAATAGAAAATATCATCCTCCCAGCCGGGCTCCATGTTTTTCAATGTGATATCCTCGTATTTCCACAACTCATAGTGCGAATAGAACGCTTTTTTGTCGATTGTGCCATAGTTGCAAATTCGATACACCTTAAGATCTTGCTCTTTTGCTTGCGGAGGAACACCGCAAGCAGGATAATAATTCGGAAATTTCTTTTGTATTTGAGTTACTGTCATTTTGTCCCTCTGCCAATATTATTATTCCATACAGATAATAATGCACTCAAATCTCAGTTGATTTTCTAAAATATTGTGGAAAATCAATCTTCTTGTTTAATATATAATACATTCCGTGTAAATTTGCAAGCCGTGGCGGAACTTTTTTACAATTTAGTAACGTATAAAAGGGCCCGGCGGTATCGCCGGGCCCTTTCCACCTCATTCACGCGAAGCTCTTGGCCGCGTCGGTCTCGCTGGGCGCGTTGACCACCTTGCTCATGCCGCAGAGCTTGTCGATCATCTTGCCCACGGCATCGATGTCCACGTCGTAGTTAAGCTCCTTGGCGGATGCCTGCACCATGGCCAGCACCCACTCTTTTCGGGTCGCGCCGTCGGCAAACTTTGTCTCGGCCGTCGCCATGTACCTCATGACGAACTCCAGCAGCCGCGTCCAGTTCTTTTCCTTTACCGCCTGGGTGACGGACTGCGCCAGCTTCACCGCCAGCGGCAGGCACACGGCCAGCCCCGCCAGCACGCTCACGATCAGATCTATCCATTTCATTTTTACTCCTCCTTATAGATCCCTTCCAAAATTTTTTGCCTTCGCGGCCTCGTATACAATCCCGTTGGCAGTGTTCTCCGCCCGCGATTTGTCGGTGTCCTTGTTAAGCACCGTGGCCACGGCGCCGTCGAATACTCCCACCATGCCGGTGATCCACGGCAACGACCCGCTAAACGCCTCATGCACGGCGTAGAACGCCAGAACAAAGCCCGCGATGTTGACGAGCGTCCAGACGATCAGCACCCACCGGACCTTATACTCCGACTTAGTCATTGCGGTTTAGCCCCTTGGCCTCCAACGCCGCATCGTAAAGACCGGCCGCGTAATTGAACGCCAGCAGCCGGACCATGTCCTGGGACAGGTCGATCTTGTCGCCGTTGCCGGTCTTGTCGCTGCCGTCCCCGGCGATCACGCCGGCGGTCATCAGCTTGTCCACCATGTCCCGCGCCCCCCAGTCGTTGGGGATGTCTTTCAGATGTGCGTATCTCACTTCATCCTCGCTTTCCGTCAGCCCGAAGGCCGACACCACGCCGTCGGCGATAGCCTGCGCCACTGCCTGGCGGTTTTTTGTGTATATCCGTATGTCGTCCGCATCGTCCAAAAAGCAGACTTCCAGCAGGTTGGCCTTGCAGCCCATGTTGTGGGCGGTGTTGATCACGGCAAAGATGCCGGCTTGCTCTCCCCTGTTTTTCAGGCCAAGCGCGGCGAGCCCCCGCATGATTGCGTCTTCCGCGCCGCTGGATCTGCCTCTGGACGGATAGAAGATCTCCGCGCCGGTCGTCTGGCCGTTGCCTATGTAGTCGCCCACGCAGGCGTTGAAGTGGATCTCCAGCACGTAATCCCAGCCCTTGAGCTTTGCGGCTAGCGTCCCGGCCTTGGCGTCCCTGAAAGCGTCCCGCGCCTCGTCGTAGACGCCGACCTCGGCATAGGGCTCCAGCAGGGGTTTCAGCAGATCAACCACCTTGATTGTCTCCTCGGCTTCCTTGTAGGTGACACCCTTCATTGTGGCCACGCAGCCGGGGTCCCCGGCGCCGTGCCCGGATACAAGCATTATTTTCATTCCGTCACCTCCCGGTGTCCAATTTGGACACCGCCTCCAAATCCTTGATGCGGGTGTTGGCGACCTTGATCTGCTCCTCGATCACCGGGATTTTCTGCGCAAACCCGTTGTGCGCCCGCACCTCTCGGGTCAGCTCCTCAATTTTCTCGTTGGTCACGGCCTGAGTCGTCTGCAGATTGGCCTGGTTTTTGTTGTAGACCGCCCGATTGCTCAGCACCACGCCCAGCAGCGACAGCCCGCCGGTGATCAGCGCCACGATGATTGCCTCTTTCATGCGCTGCCTCCTTAGACTGCGGTAGATTCGGTCAGCAGGCTGGTCAGCTCTGTGTACTGAGCTTCCGTGATTTTGTTGGCCGCATAGAATACGTCCAGCTTCTCCGTCATTCCATCGGTCAGGCCTCTTTCGATCATGCGTTTCAGCGTGCGATACAGCATTATGATTCACCTCCTTCCGTCGAGGATGTCTCGTCCGCGACGCCCAGCTCCAGCAGGGTCAACCGGTACTCGTGATCAACGATCATGGCGTCGGTATCGTCCTGCGCCGTTGCCTCCGGCGTCGCCGGCGTGTTCGGGTGCTCGTTGTTCCAGGCGTCCAACAGCGCCTGGTCCCCGGTGAAGATCCCGTCGACGATGTCGCCGAACCCGTGGAACTCACGATATGCGCTAATTTGATCCTCGTTCATCTCGACGGCGTCGGGAAAGGGCTCGCCCTGCGGGCACATATAGGCCCCATCGCATTTTCCGTGCAGGTAGTATAATCCCACTGTTAAGACCTCCCAAAAAATAGTGAAAGGATATACGGCAATGATCTATGGTTACATCCGTGTCAGCACCGATGTGCAGACGGTCGAAAATCAGCGTTATGAGATCAATCAATTCTGCGCCCGGGAGGGCCTGTCCGTGGACAGTTGGATCGAGGAGACGATTTCCGGCACTAAGACCCCGGACAAGCGCCAGCTGGGGCAGCTCCTCGCTCGTGCCGGCGACGGGGATCTCATCATCTGCTCCGAGCTATCCAGGCTCGGCCGCAGTCTGTATATGATTATGGAGATCCTCGCCCTGTGCATGGATAAGGGCTGCCGGGTCTGGACGATCAAGGACGGTTTCCGCCTGGGCGACGATATTCAGAGCAAGGTGCTGGCCTTCGCTTTCGGGCTCTCCGCAGAGATTGAGCGTAACCTGATCTCGCAGCGCACCAAGGAGGCGCTGGAGCGCAAACGCTCCGAGGGTGTCAAGCTTGGCCGCCCCCGCGGTGCCGTCGGCAAGCACACCAAGCTCTCTGGCCGGGAGGATGTGATTCAGGTACTGCTGGAGCAGGGCGCCAGTTATGCCGAGATCGCCCGGATCTTCCACGTCGACCGCAGCACGCTTGTCCGGTTTTGTCGTGGCCGTGCGCTTTACAGGCCCATAGATTGCACGGCAAAAACGGTCGTTTGATGATGTAGGCAGGATAGATACCGTTTTCCTGCACGATTTCGGGCTTGCGGAAGTTTCGGCAGACTGACCACTCCGGGGGCGGAGCTGGATTTCAAACGTTCCCTTTTGTACCGAGGTTTTTGATTATCGCGGCTCTCACCGATTCAATGTACCCTAGCGGTGATTTTGCAATAATGTCTGACCTTGGCGGAATTGTGGTAGAGGTAAATAACAATTCTTCTGGCATATCATCTGCCGCCGTCCTTAATCAAGCCGTTACCGTCTCAGATAAAACATTTTCATGGTATGTAAGTAGTGGATGGGGGCAATGCAACAAATCCGGGAAAACCTACAGATATATATCCGCTGGATAACGTTCCCTTTTGTGCCGAAGGTTCTAGTCCTATTTGATTCGCTTGGGGCCATCATGAGTACCATAGGGTCCTGTGTTGAGCCAACAATAGGACTTACTGCACAACTTACCACGGCATATCAGCAACAGGCATTGTGGAACATAAATTATTATGATGGCAACCGGTATTACGGATATGCAAAAAAGTCGTCGGACGGGAAAACGATTTCATGGTATGTCACAGGGTCGCAATCATATCATGCAGGTTATCAATTCAATACCAGCGGTACAATCTATAGTTTTACTGCTTTGGGTTAACTGATGGCAATGTAACAGTATTCTATGGCACTTGCATTCATTTGAAAGCCCCCAGACACATTCCATCGAGTATCTTTGCTTTCTACATACCAAGTTACAGTTCTTTCGTTCCATGCAACTATCCATGGTTGGGTACCAGTGGAATATGTAGATGATACAGGCCAATACATTGAGCCGTAGATGTCGTATGAAGTAATTCCTGATTGTAAGATTACCGTCGGAACAACACCAGCCTCTCTGCTTATTGTCGTTCCATCTGGGCCATTGCTCACGTAATACGTTGTATCGGTTTTGCTCCCCCTTGATCTGATAATCACAAGCCTGGGCACAAAAGGGAACGTTATCAGATGGCATAATACGTGTATACAACATTTGAATTATTAGCCTGCATATCTGCACTGTAGTCGGAGCGCCAATAAAGCGTTTTGCCAATAATCTTTGCCACAGCACTGTTCCAAGTTCTGAAGTAATCGTCCGCATAAGCACCGCTCGAATAGTCACTTGAATACATTTGCGGGAAAAGCAGATTAATATCTGCCCCGTTACTGGTTCGGTTAAGAATGAAAACAAGAGCAGGCACAAAAGGGAACGTTAAGCTGCACGGGTAGGAGCTGCCGTAAAGGCCATTGCCCGTGTAGCTGCCAGTGGCGATTTTCGCGCCTCCGGCCACAGCGGTGGCCAGAGCTGAGAGCGCGGCGTTCGGTGTTGCCGGATCGCTGCTCAGGCCCGCCAGCGTTTTCAGCGCGGCCGCCACAGTGTCGTCCAGCAGGTTGGCCTTGTTCAGCGGTGTCGGCTGCGTCGACCACCCGGGGCTGTTGAAACTGATGTCGATGGGCAGCGTGCCCGCCACCAGCGCGGACACGAATTCGCTGTATGTAGGGTAGCTCGCCAGAAAAGAGGCGATCGATTTGATCAGATACCCCTGCCCGCTGGCGCTCGGTACTCCGTCTATCATGTTTTTGCCTCCTCTATAGTATGTGATCGCCGGCGGCCGACACCCCGCACAGCCACACGGTGCCCTTGACCATGTTGGTATAGTAGGTCTCGATCTCCTCCAGCAGTTTCTCGATCGCGTTGGCGCCATCGGCGGTCAGATAGGCCATGCTGTCAGGCAGCGCGCCGGTGCCGTAAAAGGCGGCCTTTACCGCCCGAACCTGCGCGAGATAGTCCTGCATAGCAGATGGCGTCGGATAGCCCTGATCCGTCCATGTCATGGTGGGCGATACCTCGCACGCATACCCGGCCGCCTGCAGCTGTGCGGCGATGTAGGCCACTGCCGCGCCCACGCGGTTGAGGTCTTTGGCGTTGTAATAGTCCTTGGCCGTCCAGTCCGTTTTCAGATGCAAGCCTTCGTAACCTGTGGTCGTCACTGACAGCTGATTTCCCGCGGTATCGATGGCCGTCAGTGCGATGACGTATGCGCCGTCAGCCGATCTGGGGACACCTGAGGCGCTCCAGATGTGGTCTCCGGTCATCGTCCAGGTATACGCGGTGCCATTGACCGTGCCGGTAACGTAGGATATATTTCCAGAGATATAGACGCTCTCGGTTATGGTATCCGCCATTGTCCCTCACCTCACTCGATCGTGACGCTCACGGTCAGCGTGGTGCCCGCGTCGGCCGGGTTGGGCGCGATCGTGACCGCTTTTATGCTTGGTGCCGTGGTGTCCAGCGTCACCGTCCGGGACACGGAGGTGGCCTGTGCGGCCGCGTCGGTCGCGGTTACAATGATGGTATTGGCGCCCTCGGTCAGGGTTACTGTTTTGGACCAGGCGCCGGAGGACACGTTTACCGCCCCCTGATCTGTCCCGTTGAGCTTTACCGCGATGGTTACCGGCGTGCTGGTGGCGTCGTTGGTCGTGCCGGCTACGGCAAGGCTCGCGTTATTGGTGATAAGGTCGGGCGCAGGGCTCGTCACATTCAGCGTCGGCGGCACGGTGTCGACGGTGTAGGTCGTGGCCTTTCCCGTGGCCGCGTTGCCGTCGTAATCGTTTACGGCGACGGTCACGGTGTGGCTGCCGTCGGCCAGGGCACTTGCCGGCGTATAGGTTACGCTGTATCCGTTGGTGATGGCCGTGGTTGACAATGTCGCCGCGGCCACGGCGGTGCCGTCAAGTTTTACCACAAGGCTGCTCAAGTCGATGCCCGAGCCTCCGGATTCGTCCACCAGCGTACACGCGACAGGCTGCTGGGCGTTGGAGACATACGCGCCGGTGCTGGGGCTCGTGATGGTGATCACCGGGGCCACCGTTTCCTTGACGCGCAGCTTCAGCGCGGCCAGCGTCGAGCCGTTCACGGTCGTGCTTGTGCCCGCGGTGTTCGTGGCTGTTACGTTGCAGTTGTAGACGTGGTCGGCCAGATTGTAGCTCGTGGCCCCCGGCGCCGTGATGCTCGCCTCCCAAAGGCCTGACGTGCTGTTGTAAGCCAGGGCATAGTCCGTCCCGTTGATGGTGATTTTTGCGCTCGCAATACTCATATCGGCCCTCCGCAGCGGCTCGCGCCGCATAGTTTATAGGGATAGATCGTTCTCGTGGAGTCCGTCACGGTGATGGACACGGTCACGCTGCCGTTGATACTCGCCGGATTCGGCGCCAGGATCGCCGCTGTAATCATCGGCTCAGATACGGTCACGCTGCCGTCTGCGTTTGCGCTCATGCCCGCCTCCTTATTCCGCGTCGCACAGGATTTCCATCTCGGCGGCCTGATTCGCGGAGATCTTCCAGTCCACGGACACGATGTTGCCGGTCAGCGTTTTCCCCGTTGCTGCATCCACGGTCACGCGCTGTCCGGGATAGTTGCCGTTTGTGACAAACTTACCCTTAACGGTCCGCACCCGCAGATAGTGCTCATACAGCGCCGCCAGCCGTTCCGCCGCGTCATTGGGCGAGATCAGCGTCATGTTCTCCGCCTTCCGGGGATTTTCCGTGTCGCTGGCCGTGCGCAGCGGGTTACTCCGGCTGATCACGCTGGTGGTGTGGATATACTTATAGCCCGTCAGCGTCACGGCGCCGCCGGTGCCTGTGATCACGGCGTAGTTGGCCCCGCTGCTGCCGATTGTGCCGCCGGAGATCGTCAGGCCGCTGTGGGGCTCGGAAAACTCCACGCGCTCCGTGCCGGTCAGCGTGCCGGAAAAAAGCTGCTCGGTCTCGCTGCTCACGGCATAGCGATGCACGGTCAGATATACGGTCGTCACCAGGGATGACGTGCTGATCTTTCCCTTTTCGTAAGCTCGCGCGCCGGTCAGCGCGTCCGTGGCGTCTCCGGTCTCCGGCGGCCGGATGCTGATATAATCGCGCCGGCTGTCGTCCACAATGGCGCCCAGCCGGAAAGCGAGCTGCAGCAGGTTGTCCCGGGGCGACGCGATGGGCAGCCAGCCATACACAGACACGTCCCGCAGCGAGCTGTCCAGCACATAAGGGATGCTGCCCAGGATGTCCGCGCAGACCACGCTGGCGGCCGTCCCGTCATAGATGCCGCCCATATGATTGCTTTGCCGGTCCAGCAGCCCCTTCAACCCGATAGCCGCGATGTCGTAGGCGTTGACGCCGGTCTCATCGTGGGTATCGATGTACCACACGCCGATGAGTTCCGTGCCCTCGGCCACGCTCAGGGGCTGCTTGGCCTGGAACAGGTAATCACAGCCGTCGTCCCCCGGCCGCAGCGTCACGGTCATGGGGTTATCCTCCACAGTGTCGCTGATCGGGTCGGCCAGCTGCTTCATGGCGAGGTCCTTATACTCCTGCGGCTGGAATACCTTCACCCGCCCGAAAACGACGCGGGACAGCCGCAGCCGCCGGTTGGCGGCCGTCATGGCGGAAAAGATCAGCACGATCTTGTTGTAGCTTGCCACGGTCTGCCGGCAGAAATAGACGTCGTTGTCCGGCGCATAGTCCGCGCTGTCCAGCTGGGTTGAATCCCGGTACCAGGTCACTTTGACGGCCGCCGGCCGGGCGCCGCTGTTGGGGTCGAAAAACAGCGTGATGCCGGTGCTTGAAAAATTTGCGCTCAGGACGATATCCACTTCCTGCGGTGCGGCAAAAGCCCCGCCGCTGCCGCTGAGCGCCGCACTCCAGATGCCGAGGGCCGCGGCGGCGGGCGTTTCCGGGAACAGCGGCCAGCTGCCGTCCAGCTGCCACAGATCGTCCTCCAGCGTGGCAAACCTGGGGATGTCGGCGCCGCCGAACAGATCTGCCGGGTCGCAGAAGCTCTCCGCGCCGGCGGCCGTGCCCGTTGCGGCCTCGGCCGCGCCCACGGCGTAATCCTTGTAGGTTATCGTTACTTTGGACATGGATACCTCCCGGTGTCCAAATTGGACACGCTCACGACGGTTCGATGTTCGGCGCCATGGGCGTGAACGTCACCTTCAATCCGCTCCAGCGCCTCACGCCGCCGATGATGCCTTTGTATTCATACTCCACCTTGGTGATATAGGCGTCGAAGGTGATATCCGTATCCAGATCCGGGACGGTCATGCTGACATACTTCACCGGCTGCCGCAGCTTGCGCACGAGCGCGGAGAACTCCGTCAGATCGTACTGTTTCATCTCGAACTCAATAACATAAGAGAGATAGGTGCCGAGGATGTCCCGGATCATAATGCCGTTGGTACTGCGGCCGGCGTTATCGCCGTCGGTGATGTTTGCCGTCGGCTTCAGGCTGGTGATGGCTAGGTCGTAATAGGTGCCGTCGATACCCACAAGATTCTGCATCATGCGCCTCCTGTCACGGCGTGCGGACCTACCCGGTGCGCCTCCGCCTCAAGATAGGGGTTCAGCAGCCGCGCCAGCGGCGCCAGCTGCCCGCTGAATATCACCTTTGCGTTCACATCCACGTTCCCGCCGTCATAGCCCTGCAGCGCCGTCATCATGGCGTCCACAATGGTGGACAGCGGGCTCTCGATGTTGGTCTGGCCCGTCGGCTGATCGTTGACGATGGCCGCGAAGGGCGCGCCGCCGGAGAGTACCGCGCCGGTGGCAAGCCGCGGCAGTGCCACATGGGCGACCGTGGGGAGGTTGAACCCGACAATGCTGCCGCCGATACCCGGCACCCACTTCGGAACCGTGAAGTGCAGGCTGTTCAGCGCGTTCACCAGTACATTCACGGCGTCCACGCCTTTGTTGGCGAGGCCTTCGAAAAATCCGATCACACCGTTGATACAGGCTCTGAAGCCATTTGTCAGCGGCGTCGTCACATATTTTTCAAACCAGTCTTTTACCGTGCCGAAAACATCCTTGATGCCATTGACAGCGGTCGCTGCGTTTTCCTTGACGCGGTCTGTGACGGCCGTCCAGGCCTCGCTGATCCGGTCGCCTACGCCGCGAAAGTAATCCCCGGCCGCGTTCCAGGCGTCCTTGATGCTCTCCCAGCAGCCGACGGCGAAAGACTTGATCTCATCCCAGTGCGCGATGCACAGGATGATGACGGCGATCAGCGCCGCGACAGCAGCCGTCACGAGGCCGACGGGGCTCGTCAGAAACGCGATGGCAGCGCCGATGCCCTTCACGATGCCGGTCACGGCCAGAATTGTCTGGCCGATCCCCATGGCTACCGACATAAAGATCTTCCCGGCATTGGCCGCCGTCAGAAACAGCGCCGCGGTGATCGCCAGAATCTGTGCCACCTCCGGATGGGCGCTTACCCAGTCGCTTACGTCCTTCAGCGCGCCGGCCAGCCATTTCAGCACATCCACGATCACGCCGCCCGTCCAACTCGCGATGGGCTGCAGGATGTTGTCCCACAGCCAGGAGAAGATCGGGGCGATTGCCGTGATAACGCTGCTCAGAAGGGACAGCGCCCCGGACAGGGCGTCCAGAAACGCCGGCAGTGCGTCAGAGATTGTCCACTGCGCCAGCGGCTCCAGAATATTGTCGTAAATCCATCCAAGCCCGGCGCCGATTCCGGCGTTAAACCCTGCCAGTGCCGCCTTGAACCCCGCGAACGCGGTATTGAGCTTGGAAAAGTCCAGGCTGTCCGCCGTCTGCTTCAGCCGGTTCAGAACCTTCTCCAGCCCCGTCAGACTCTCGCTGGCGGCGTCGGCTGCGGTGCCGGTATCGGAGATCCCGCTGCCGCTGGTGGAGACATCGCTGCCGCCGCTGCCGGAGCCGCTGCTCGTAGTGCTCAGCTTCTGCAGCGTGTCGAAGCCGAAGGTACTGAGATTTTTCGCCGCGGAGCCTGCCGCATTGGTGGAATCCGTCAATCCGTCAACGGCGTCGCTCGCCGCCCCGCCGTAACTCACCACTGCGGCAGAGCTTTTTGCGGTTTTGCCAAACACATTTGCGATAGACTGTGCAACCATATTTGCCAGGGTCGCCATATTGGCCAACACCCGGCAAATGCCGTTCAGCGCCGGCAAGAACGCGGTCAGGCTTGTCGTCACGGCCTGGCCGAACTGCTCTTTGATGTCGCCCAGGACGTTGCTCACCTGTTTCAGCCGGCCGGAGGGCGTCGCCGCCATGGCCGTGTTCATCTGGCCCACGTTGTTTGTGATGATCTCAGCCAGCACGGCGGCCCGCTGTTCCTCGTCGCCGTACTTGATGGCGGCGGCCTCGGCGTCGGAAAAGGTGATGCCCACGCGCCGCAGCGCCGTCACCTGGCCCTGCATGGCTTTGCCCATCAGGTTGCCAACAGTGGTGGCATTCTCTGTCGTGGCTTTCAGGCCGTTCTGCTGCACGATGAGATTGTTCATCACGGGGATCAGGGTCTGCAGCGACTTCGTCTGATTGAGAAACGTCGCCAGCTGCTGCGCCCCGGCCAGCTGCACCTCGTCGCCCACCACGCCCAGCTTCTGTTGGGCGCTGGTGAGCGCAAGGATACTTTTAACCTCTGCGGTGCTGGCGTTCATGCGCTGCCCCATTATGGTGGCCAGTTTGGTCTCGCCCTCCACTTGGGTCTCGTAGGCCGTCTTGGCGGATTTGGCAAACGCCACGATCGCGGCGGCCGACAGCGTTACGCCCAGGGTGCCCAGCACCCGGTTGAGCTTCATCGTCGTCGCCTGCATTGCGCTGCAGGAGCCGGCGAGAGAAGCCCGCATGCCCGCCATACTGGTCTTCGCCTTGCTCGCCTGCTTTGTAATGGCGGAAAAGTCCGCGCCAGCGCGGACCATGATATTTTTCAATGCGGGCAATCAGTCCACCTCCTCGCCGCCGAGCAGCGCGTTCAGCGCCTTGACCTGCGCGTACATCTGCTCATCGGTCATTTTTTCTGCCTTTTCACCGCCGTAGGCATCCTCATAGTCCGGCGCCCTCTTGGCCCATACCATGGCCCGGATCAGCAGGCTCAGGTTGTAGATATTGCGCTGGGCGATCTGCTGATCGTCCCTGCGTTTCTCCATCCAGGCGGAAACGCAGGCACCAAATTCACTCGGGGTGAGCCTCTCCCATTCGGAGGGGCTCATCCCGATCACGGCGGCCAGGCTCAGGCTGTCTTGCCAGTTCCAGCCGCCGGGTCGGCGTTTTTTTCGTCGCCCTCCTCTGCCGCCGGTGAGGGCGCCGCGTCGGCGTAGGCCAGTTCCAGCGCCTTACCGGCCGCGCCGATCAGCGCGCCGGGCGTCATGGTGTCCATTAAGGCTTCCATATCGGTCACCTTCAACGACTCGCCGTTTTCCTTGGCGTCGGCCAGCAGCATAGAGTAGTACAGCGCTTCCAGCTTCACGGGATCCTGGATCGCGTCCTCCATGTCCTCCAGCTTGCAGGCCGTGAGTTTGGAAAAGGTCTTCATGGCTCTGTGGGTCAGACGCAGCGCGCGCGGTTTGTCCATGTTGACAATGACCTCGCCGGCCTCGCCGACTCGCCACTGTTCTCTCTTATCCATCGGATCTCACCTCTCAGCCCGCGGGGGTCGCCGCCAGTGTGGGCGCGCCGGAGATTTTCAGTTTGGCGTCGAAGGTGATGGCGTCGGATACGTCCACGCCGGTCTTGAACTCGGTTACCACGGCCTTAAAGGTCCAGGTCTTCCCGATGGCCGTGGGAAACTTAATGCTGCAATCTGTGATCGCGCCGCTGTTCAGCAGCGTATACATCTCGCTCTGACCTTCGTCAGCGCCATCCATATAGCCGGAAACGGATACTTCGCCGGGATCCTTGAAACCGGCCACGAACTCCTTGTAGCCGGTGCTGTTGGCGAGATCGGTCACCTCGACAGAATCGGCGGTGACATCGATGCCGTCAATGGACTTCAGCCCGCCCACGGGCTTGGTGCCTACCGTCAGCGTGGTGCCGACAGATGCGGATTTGCTCATAGGGTTACCTCCTTAATTGATCAGATAATCCAGATGCAGGTACAGCGGCTTGCGCCAAAGCCCCACACCGGACTCATAGAAATTTGGCTGGGTTTGACGGCACTCCGCCGCCTGGATCGTAATCCCGTCATGCTCTGTTCCCTCCAGCGCTTGCAGCACTGCCATCACGGCGCCGCCCAGCGTCTGCATTGCCAGATGGGTGCCGGCCACCACATGGACCTGGTAATCCGCGCCTTTCAGCCCTGTCAGCCCGTCCAGTGCGCGCTCCTCATCGCCGGCCTCCTGCAGATAAAAGCAGAACGGCGCGGCGGCGTCTTTCAGCGCCTCGTGGGGATAGACCTTGCCGGAAAGCGAAGCCACACCGCTCACGGCGGAAACGATGATTGCGTCTATAGATGTCGCCATATGAATACCTCACTTGCCCCAGGTCTCGTCGAGCTCGGCGATCAGCGTCTGGGTCATGGTCTCCTTGGCCGCCGCGCTGCTCTCCTCCGCGCCCTGGCGCATAAAATGATAACCGGGCACATAGCTCAGCCCGCCGCCCTTGGAACGCGTTAAAAAGCCAAACTCCATACTGGCCGGATAATAGGCATGGCCGTTTTTAGTGGTTTTACTCCCTGCCGCGCCCGGTTTTTTCACGGGCTTCTGTAGCAGCTCATTCATTCCGGGATCAAAGTAAACGTCATACACTTTTTTCCCGCGGATCCTGCTGCGTTCGCCGTGGCGGATGATGCTGCGCTTCAGATTGCCGGTCTCCCCGACAGGGACTTCGCCCTTCACCGCCTTGCGCGTCACATTGGCACCTTTGCCGGCCGCTTTTGTCACGGCCTTCTGGGGCAGCTGCCCCGTGGCGGCCAGGCGGTCGATCACGGCCTTTGTTCCGGTTTCCTTAAACCAGACACCGGCGCCGCTCATGGCACCTGCTCCGTCACGCTGAGGACCAGAAACGGGGTGCGTTCGTCGGTAGCTACCGGCGGGATAATATCAAAGACGCGACTGCCCAGGGCGATGCGCATGGCGGCCGTGATGTCGCTGCGCCGCCGGATCAGGATGGTATGGGTCGCCTCGCTCTGCTCCTGGCCCATGGCGTAGTAATTCCGTCCCTTGACAGCTTTCACGCTGGCCCACACGGTCGCGTAGTCGGTCCAGCCGCTCGCGGGTTCGCCGTCGGCGGTCTGCCCGCCCGCCCGGGTTTGGAAGGTAATGCGCCTGTTCATGTTGCCAACCGGCACGTTGATCGCCTCCATCCTCCTCTTTATGTACTTTTCGTCAGTACCGCGGCATTTCCACCGCAGAACTTACGCTGATTAATGGTATCCCGCAAACCAACAGGCATTGCAACCGGCTCATCACGCTTGTCGTGATACCAAAGTGTCAGTCCCTTGACCATCAGGTAATACTGAGGGTCAAGGGATGGATCCTCCGGTTCGTTTATGCCTGCATTTGCGAGGTACTGCTTTGCGCTGAGGATCAGGCCAATGGTATCCTTATCGGGCTCATCATCAAACTTGCAGTAGGTTTTTACGTCGGCAAGCTCATCATCCGGTACCGTGTTTGTCATAGCTTATCAGCCCGCGGGGGCGATGGTGGCGACGACGAAGCTGTTGTCCACCACCAGGTTGCCGCCCACCATGACGTCACCCAGGATGGTCAGCAGCCGCTCAACGGCCTTGCAGCTCTCATCCACGCGGATGGTGTAGCCGCCGAACAGGCCCAGCTCATAGGCCAGGGGGTTGCCGTAGCACATGGTCTGGATGGCGGAAGCGCCCGCGGCCGCGCCCGTCACGGCGGTCAAATCGCTGCTGAGGGTATAGGGGACAATCACACCGCCGTCCGCCAGCACGCCGCTGTTGGGGTTGCCGGCAGTCGGGGTGATGTCGATCAGGCGCTTTTTCTCGTTGGTGCCCCGCAGCTCGCCCAAAGCGGCCAGGTCCACTTTTGCCAGATACAGCCGGGCGTCGCCGGCCAGCTCGTTGTCGGTGCCCAGGGCAAAATACAGTTCCTGCAGCGTGGTCACGGAGATGCCGTTGGCGGCGATGGCCTTCGTGGCGTACAGCGCTTCGGCGTCGGTATTTTTGGCGGATTTGATGCCGAACATGGTGGGGGTAGCCTGGCCGTCGCCGTTAAGGATCAGGGCTGCCACCTTGCGCCGCATGGCCTGCATGGCCATGCTCTGGATTTTCTCCATGTAGCGGGCCGGGGACAGCTTTACAAGATTCCTGTCTACATAGGAGGTCACGTTCACTTCGTAGGGTTTGATGGCCGCCTTCCGCGGGACGGGGTCGGTGGCGGTTCGGGCAGTGCCGGCCAGGGTGGCTACGGCGCCGGCCTGCGCTTCCTGCGCGGCCTTGAAGTAGGGCTCCTCGATGCCGCCGGTGCCGGTCAGGTCAACCACGCTCACCTGGTCGATAACGGAGCTGACGGGGTTCAGCCGATCACGGACGTTGGTGCCCGCCTGGGTGGGCTCCACGATATTGCCGGTACCCAGGGTAATGGCGTCGCGCACCTCTGCCACGTCGAAGGTCACTTCCGCGCCGTGCAGCAGAGCCTGCACACGCTCAGTGGCGCGGTCCTCCGCCTCGGTGGTCTTGTGGATGATCGCCGGGGCCGCCGGCACGGCAGCCTTTGCCGCGATCAGGCTGTTGACCTGCGCGATGCGCGTGTCCAGATTGGACACCTCCTGCATGGCCGTGTCATAAGCGGCCTGGTCATTGCCGGCGAGAGCCGTTTCGGCGGCAGTAAGCTGGTCGGCACGCTGGCCGGCGAGTTCGTTCAGCATTTTTTCGAGTTCCATTGATATTTCCTCCTGTCAAACTTTAAGCTTTGCGACGGCGATCCGGGCTCCGTACCGCCAGTCGTCCTTCATGGCCGGCTCCCCGGCCTGGGGGATATCAGATACGGCTCCTGCGGAAACCGGTGTCGGCTCATCACCGCCGCTGCCTCCGCCCTCGCCGCTTGTCTGTGCCTTCGCCGCCGTCTCCGCGTTGTACCGCGCCCGCAGCGTTTCATAATCCGGCAGCCCGCCCATGCCGGCCAAACACCGTATGCCGGCGCCTACGCTGGCCACCATGCTCATGGGGTCCGTTTCATCGTCGCTGTCGTAGAGGATAATCTCATCGGCCAGCCCGATATCCACGGCGCGCTGCGCCGTGATAAAGGTCTGCGACCGACACAGCGTTTCCAGCTCGGCGCGGGAAGTCTTGCCGCCGCACTTGGCCTCGTAGGCGTTAAGGATACTCTCCAGGCCCGCCTGCAGCATTTGCAAACTGCGGCCATGTTCCACCTCGTCGCCTTCGGTGTCGGTGGCGGGCAGGTGCACCATGATCTGTGCTACAGGGCTGATGCGCACGGTGTCGCATCCGGCGCAAAAGATGCTGGCCGCGCTGGCCGCGATGCTCTGGATCTCGGCGGTAACAGCCAGGCACCGGACACGCGCTGCGTCCATCAGCGCCGTCCACATCTCCAGTCCGCAGAACATACTGCCGCCTGGAGAGTTGACCTCAAAGATCAGCCCTTCCTCGTCCGGTTCCGTGGCAAAGGCATCCACAGCGTCGGTCACATCGCGCGCGCAGCAGGCGTCAAAGCCAAAATACTGATAGATGCGCGCCATCGAGGAGCTCATCACAGTTCCGCTCAACTTCACTCTCATTTGTTTTTTCCTCCCGACTTTGCCGAGCTGATCTCGCGGAACATATCCAGCGGGGCAAAATTCTTGTTTCCATAATAGATATCGCCGCCTTTGTCATGGCCGAGGGCTTCCTCGTCCTCCTTGGCGCGGATATCGTCGGCGGAGTAAGCTCCGGTCTCGCGCATGGCCTTATACCAGACACCACGGGATGCGCTGTCGCCTTTGAGTTCTGCCATCATGTTGATTTTCAGCCGCAGGCCCTGGCGGATCTCCGAGTCGGTAAGCAGCTTGTAGGTCTGCTCCTCCTCATACTGGGTCACAATGGGATGTAGCGTCGATACAACATAGTCAATGGAGTTCTGCTCGTTGGAGTTGTAAGCCTGTTTCCCGGCATAAAGCTTGCTGAGAGGCACGCCGAAAAACCGGGCGATATCCTCCACGGTGATCTCTTTGCTTTCCACAAACTGCGCGTCGCTGTTCGTCATGGTGATGGGCTTGTACTCCATGCCAAAGTCCAGCACGGCGGTGCGAAAAGCATTTTTCGGGCCGGCGTGGGTTTTCTCCCACTCTTCGCGGATAATGTCCCTGTGCGTTACCGTCTCGGTGGTGCCGTCGGATTTTGTTCTGGTCACCTCTCCGCAGAGATCACCGGCGGCCACCAGCACACCGCTGGGCGTACCGCTGTTCTCGTAGTAGCTGCGCTCGTAGTCCTGCGCGGATCGCGCCGCCGCGATAACCTCGCTGGCCCGGCCGAGGACGCTCATACCCCTGAAGCCGTCGTGCGAATAGCCCTTGAAATGCTCCACGTCCGTGCAGCTCAAGCGCATCAGTTCCCCGCTGTACGGGTGCGTCACGGTGTACCAGGGCCGGCCCGTGGTGTCTTTCCAGGGCTGCACCAGTTCCCAGGGCAGCGGAATCAGCTCCCTTGGGCGCCGGGAAATCGGGTCGCGGAGGACCCATACATAACCGTTTCCACCGGAGAGACGGTTGCCCTCCACCATAGCCTTAAAAACTGCCGGCGTCATGGCCTCGTTTGGCCGCACATTCAGCAGCGTCAGCAGTGGGTGCCCCATGCGCTTGTTAGTGTTCTCATCCACGCAATAGCTGGGCAGCTTTGCCATGGATCCGCTGAGGATTTCCATCGCCCGCGTCACCGCGCTGAGTTTCATGGCGTCGGCCTCCGTGCCGGTGTAGCTGCCCACCGCGCTCATCACCACGCCCCCGGCGCTTGCCGTCACGGCGTTCTGGACCCGGCCTGGGGAAAATGCGGAGAGGATGCCGCGCTCAAGTCTTGTCATGCTCGTTGCTCTCACCCCTTATCATCATCACGGCGCCCACGATGAGCAGTGCGCCGGCCGCTATATACCCCGCCGGCTCAAAAATGAGCCAAACGCCGACGGCGATGGCTGCGGCGCCCGCAAGCAGCAGCAGCACCGGCAGCAGATCGTGCAATGATTTGAGCATTTTCATAGTTTCCTCCTACATGGCCCACTGCCCGGCCGCGATCCGGTCCTGCAGGCTCGGATTGTTTCTCCGGGTGATAGCCAGAACCAGCGCGTCCATGACCGCGGCCACGGGATCCACGCGGGCGGTGTCGTCCTTGTATTTTTTTGAGATTCGGCTCTCATCGTTGCCGTTGGAATATTCCACGGCGTTGGCGAACCATTTCACCGCCGCCGGCGAATATTTGATAATAACCTTCCCGCTGCGCAGCAGATCCCGAAAGCCCTTCACGGCCACATTCTGGGTGCCGCAGCCCTGGTAGACCTCTACGCACAGGTCCTCGTCGCCGCGCTCCTGGGCGATGGCGATCGCCAGATCGGTGGCGTTGTGCCCGTCATAAGCGATCTTTGCGGCCTTCCAGCCGTGTTTTCTTTCGTTGCGGATAAACCACTCCGCCACAAAGCGATTTTCCGTCACCGCGCCTGGCGTCGCCGTACAGTAACCGTCCCGGCACCATTCCCGGTAGGGATAGCGGTCGGTGTGTTCATGCCGGCCGATGCCGTCCTCCGGCATAAACCCGTGCAGCTCCATGGCCACATAGCCGTCGTCCAGCAGAAAAACGGACGCCGCGCCCGTCAGGTCGACGCGCTTGCCCAGGTCGAACGCACCGTAGTACTCCCGCCCGTCGGTGAGGGCGGCGAACCAGGCCGGACCCACCATAGCCTCCTGCAGCCGCGTCATGTCCAGCTCGTCCAGATAGCGGTTGACACTGCCGGTCTGCCACATACACAGGCGCCGGGTCAGAAACTTGCGGATCTTCTCCGCGTCGTTGCTGCCATAGGCCGCCGTGTATTCAGCTTCGATCTGCTCCAGCAGGTACCGGCTGTAATCGTTGGGATAGCGTAGGCAGGGATTAGCTTTTGCCCAGTTTGCGCGGGCGTGGGGGTCGTCCCCCTCGTCGCATTCACGGATCATGACAAAATAGGTGTCGTCGCAAACGCTGGGGTCGTCCAGCACCCGCTTGGCGTATTCCTCCTCGGTAAAACAGGGTTTATTTTCGGCGTCGTCGCCGGCGGTGGTGATCACCAGCATCAGCGACTGCGGCCGCTTGCCAAAGGAATTAAGACCCAGATCGTAGATGTCACTGGTGGTGTGGGCGTGGTATTCATCCAGGATGAAGCAGCTAGGCGCACCGGAATCCTTGTTTTTGGTGTCCTTCGAGAGCGCCCGCATAAAGCCGCCCCGCGTCCGGTGTTTTACGGGGTTCGCCTTGGGAATGATCAGCCGCCGGGCGATATTGGGCGAGGCCTGGGCAATGGCCTTGGCATCCCCAAACACGCGCATGGCCTGTCCGCGGTCCACGGCTGCGCATTCCACCTCCGGCTGCATCTCAAACTTTGCTTCCTCTGGGCAATATGGCGGGTAGATCACGTCGCCGCACATATGGTAGAGGCCCTGACCGGATTTTTCGGTGGATTTGAAATTGCCCCGGGCGCGCTTTTCATAGGTGCGCTTGAAGCGCCGGGCGCCGGTATCCTTGTGCACCCAACCGTAAACCACGGAGAGGTCGAAGATCTGCCAGGGTTCCAGCTTAATAGGTTCACCCTGCTCCACGCCGCGCACCTGGCGGCATTCGCCGAACCAGCGCAGGATCCGGTCTGCACGGGTCACGTCAAAGACATAAGGGAAATCCGGATCGCCCTGGCGTTTGAGATCGTCCAGGTGCCGCTGGCAGGCGAAAATCTCATATTTGCAGCACAGGGGCATCAGCTTGCCCTGCGTCACCTGCTTGGCATAGATCGCGGACGGATGATGCAGCCCGCTGCTTTTCCTCACGGGCATTGGTTCACCTCCAAAAGAAAACGCCGGAGCCGGTGTCCAAATTGGACACGCGGCTCCGGCGTTAAACGCTCTGGCCATAATGCTGAATTCCGTCACATCGCTTTTCGCCGTTCTTGCCTCCCTTGTCAAAGGGAGGGGGACCGCGAAACGCGGTGGAGGGATTTGTCCTGCACACAGGCGACAGTCTTGGCGGCTGCCGCCCGTGCCCAGAAAAGAAAGGAAGAAGAGTCCGAGGGTTGCTCAGGCCCTCGACACAGGACTGCGGGTCATGGGCGGCTTGTCGCCGCCCTTGGCCCGTCGTCTTGCCGCCCTTTCGGGTCGGCTGACGTCCCGCAGCCCTGTGTCCGGGGTCTGCCCCGGAACGCAGGCGCCTTCCGGCGCCCGCGCCCACAAAAGAAAGGAGGGATACAGCCGGGGGCCTGCCCGAGCCCCCGGCGAGAAGCTGGACCGCGCAGCCAACCTGTACCGCGCCCGGAGTACCGGCCTGACCGCAAAGACTGTCCCGGCGCTCATGGTTGTTCAGCCCCTCGCCCGGAGCTTGTCAGTCTCCAAACAGCGCACCGTCGCCGGTGTCGTCGTCCGGCAGCGGCAGCCGGATCCCGTTCCGCGCTCTGGCGTTCAGCCCCAGATCGACCGCGCCGGCCCGGAGCTGCTTGAAATATCGGTCCTGCATCGCCGTCCAGCGGTCCGCCGCTGTGGTGTCTCCAGCCGAAATGGCGCTCGTCACCCGATTGGTGCAGCGCAGATAGTTATACTCAGCAATGAGATACCGTGCCAGCGTGTCGGCGTCAACCTGGGTCAGCGTGCCCATGGGGATCAGCACCGCCGCCAGTTCATCAAACTTTTTCCGCAGACTTACCGGCAGGTAACCCGGCGGGCTTACCTGCGCGGCGGCGGGCGCCTTCGGTTCTCCGGCCTCCCGGACGGCCAGCTCCTCCTTGGTATAATGGCGGCTGGTCGCCTTCAGTTCCGCCGCGCTCTTCCTCGGCCGGCTCACAGCAGCACCGCCTCTTCGCCCGTCAAAGTTTCCCACCGCCGGATGATCACATCAACGTAGCGCGGATCCAGCTCCATGCAGTACGCCACGCGCCCGGCCTGCTCGCAGGCCACCAGGGTCGTGCCGCTGCCGGCGAAGAAGTCGCCCACCAGTGCGCCCGGGCGGCTGGAATTGCGGAGCTGCCAGTCGAACAGCCGCACCGGCTTCATGGTCGGGTGGTCGGCGCTTTTCGTCGGCCGGTCGAACTCCACCACGGTGGTCTGTTTCCGGTCTCCGCACCAGCGGTGGCCGGCGCCGTCCGTCCAGCCGTACAGCGAGGACAGGTGGTCGAGATCCCGCTGCCCGTTGTCGGCTGCCTCGTCATCCTTTTCGCCGTGCAGGCAGGGCTCATGCTGCCAGTGATAGTCCTGACGGCTCAGGGTGGCACTCTGCTTTACCCAGATCAGACACTGCCGCACCTGCCAGCCGGCGACCGCGCAGGCCTCCCGGAAGTTGAGCCCCGTGGCACCGTCCGCGTGCCAGATGTAATAGGGCGCGCCGGGCCTCATCACTGCATCCGCCGCGCGGAACGCTCTGGTCAGAAAATCGGTAAAATCGGCGCCGGCCTTAAAGTCGTCATTGAGAATCTGCAGGTGATCGGCGGTACCGCCGGTAATGTCCACGTTGTACGGGGGGTCCGTCAGTAACAGGGCCAGCTTTGCACCGGCCATGAGCTTGGCCACGTCCGAACAATCCGTGGCGTCGCCGCACATCAGTCGGTGGCGGCCGAGCTGCCAAATGTCGCCGCGCTTGGACATTGGCACCATCGGCGGTGTCGGGTCAAAATTGTCCTCAAAAGCCTCGTCCGGCTCATCGAGGATAATGTCCTCGTCGGAAAAGCCGGTCAGCGTGATGTCGGCTCCGGCGTCCTTCAGCGCCTGCAGTTCCTCGCTCACCAGCGCATCGTCCCAGCTCGCCATATCACTCAGGCGGTTGTCCGCCAGAATGTAGGCCCGGAGCTGCATCGGGCTCAGATGATCCACGATCACGCAGGGGACCTCGGGCCAGCCCTCAGCCGCCGCGGCCGTGAGCCTCCCGTGGCCGGCGATGACGCGCCTGTCCATATCGATCACCATGGGCGCGATAAAGCCGTACTCCCGCAGCGAGCGCCGCAGGGCGGCGATCTGCTCCGGCGAATGGACCCGGGCGTTTTTATCGTAGGGAACCAGATCACCCGGCGGGATCATTTTAAATTGTGCCACGCTGCGCTTCAGATCCATATCAGTCTCCAAACAGGTCGTCGTTTTCCTCGCTGGCCTCCGCCTGGCTCTTTTTTCTGGCCATGCCAATGCGGGAGGCCGGCGTCAGGCCGAGCTTTTCAGCGTAGCGCAGGATCCCGCTCTCCAGGGAGGACAGCTTTGCGGCCAGCCCGTCCAGGGCATCCGTAGCCTTCAGCTGCTCCGCAAGGGTCAGATCCTCCCGGGTGGATCCGTCCACCAGCTTGCTGCACAGATCGTTCAGCCGGTCCCGCCGGGAAAGCATGGTGCAGTAGGTTGCCAGCGTCTCCGTGTCCAGATCGTCTAGGATCTCCACGCCGCCGGTCTTCATCCTCCGCAGCGTCAGCCGCCAGTACTGCACGGCCAGCTTGTCCCCGCGGATGCGAGCCGGCAGCGTAATAGTTACCTGCGTGCGCGTAGGCAGCGTCATGGCCTCCGCCATGCTTCTGGCCGCGACCTCGGCCTTGGTCAGGTGCTTTGTCTGGTTCTCCAGCGCCTTGCTTTTCGCCATATCAAAACCTCCTGCCCTCCGGCTCCTCGGCGGAGCCTTGGGAATAAGCCGACGCCCACGCGGTTTGTCCCGCGCTTGATGCCGCTTGCCGGCGGCGGCTTTCACCGCACGGCATCCGACCGCCAGCCTATTCCCAGGGCTCCGCACCCGCCGCTCTGCCCGTGCCGCCCGTGCCTCGCCGTGCCGCCCATGCTTCGCCGTCCCGCCGCCTCGTTCCGTTTGTCTGCCGAATCGCGCCACCCGTTCCTGATTTCCGTTTGGGGAATTTTTCTCACATCATAGAGGTTGCAGGGTATCCAGGGCGGGGCCGCAAAAATTTGGAGGGGCGGGGGGAGGGGTCCGAGCGTGCGAGTGACCATGTGCGCCGGCGTGTGTACGTAGCTTTTGGCGCTCACTTGCGGGCAAAACCGCCAGCCTTTGCCCACCGTTCGGCTGCCGTCTTGCGGTCGTGGTGAAACTTGCATAGGCTCTGCAAGTTTGTCGGGTCGGAGAACAGTTTCCAGTCGCCCTCATGTGGGATGACGTGGTCGACCACCGTCGCCCGGACTCTGTTGCCTGCCTTCGCGCATTCCCGGCAGAACGGCTCGGCCAGCAGCTGCGCCGGCTGCAGGTCATCCGTCCAGACCGGCAGCAGGTACCATCCGTGATACTCCGCGCTGCGGCCTCGCTTGTATTTTGGCTTGTGCTTCGGGCACCAGCCGTCCCTGGTGAGCTCAGTGCATCCCGGATGTCGGCATGGTCTCAGCGGAGCTTGCGCCATGGGCTATCACCTCCAGGACAAAACAAAAACGCCAGAACCAACAAGCAACTACTCGGTCGCTTATCAGCTCTGGCGTTGGACGCACTGGCCATCGACGATATCCACGATGTACTCGGTCTTGCAATACCGGCAGAACAGCGCCGTGCTTTGGCACTGCTCGCCTGGGGTTAGGTGGTGGATCCGCTTGCTCATGCCATACTGCTGGCAGATCGGGCAGATCACATAACCGCCCTTCACTGGAAATATAATATCACGATTTCCGGGCGTTTGCAATATGTTCAGCTCCTTTTTGCGAGTTATTCAACTACTTTACAAGGAATACAATACATTAATTTATAAGTCAATAAACCAGGCATATCGGTACTGCCCAAAGGTGTTGGCCGTGGTATATACCCCAGAGGCCCTTACGACGACCGGCATCGGAATCCAGCCGCTGTCCGAAACAAACAGCTCTATCGGCGGCAGCTGCCGGTTGAGTGATGGGCTCGCCACCCACTGCCTGGCACTGATCGGTATTATAATGCCGTCCGTCGCCTCCTTGTTAAAGTATCGGGCCGTGCGTCGGTAGGTGTCTCTCGGTCCGCAGAGTAACGGCTCCGGCTGTAGCACCCGGCCGAAGCGCCAGCACGCTGCGACTTCAATGTCCGAAAAATCCGAGGTGCGCAGCACCAGATGGACGTGATAGCGGTGATCTCCGTGCCGCCCCTCAATAAGATATACATAGTCGATTGGGTGTCCTGCCTGCAGTTTCAGCCGCCGAAGGAATGACCTCCAGCTTTTTCGGGCATCCGGAAAGGTTGCCGGGTCATGTTCGGGATCAAAGGTCAGGCAGTAAACCCGACCTTCGCTCCCAAACAGTGCAAGCCGCAACTCCAGCCGATCAACCCGATTGCGGCAGACAGAACTGTCACCCGGCGGCCGCAAGATCTTGTTTTTCTCGGTGCGATCCCATGCCGTATCATCCGCCGAGAGCCTCGGCCGGATTGCCCTGCATTCTTTTGTCAGCGGACCGGCCCGCTGACGAACACAATACCAAGATTGCTTATCGGCCACAGAGGCCGCCTCCCTTGCGGCCTCTGTGGGCTCATGCTGTAATCAGTCAGATGTATCGGCCTTCGGCAATGTCAAAGACTCTTCCAGCGTCAAGCCGGGCGAACAGCAAATGGATGCGCATAAACTCCTCTTTACCGTCAACTGACGGTTCCCAGTAGGCACCTTCCCGGAGTGGCTTCTCGCGGAAGCAAAATACCTGTCCTGTCATATCCTTCGCCAAATACCGATAGTTGGATCCCAACGCGTCCATCATGGACGCCTGCTCCTCGGCGGTGAAGTCGCTTTCCTCCAAATCACCGTAGGGCGGGTTTGCCGTCACGGGACATAATAGCTGCTCCAGCCGGTCAAGCTCGGCGGCGGCATCAACGGTGCTAACCGTCACAGGGTCACCATACAAATAGATGTTTAGCGCCTCAGAGGCAAGCAGCTCTATGTGGGATATTGCCCCCTCATCAAATAGATGATTGCCGATCCGGATCATACTGCTACCTCCCGCGGCCGCTGCACCTTCCGCGCTTCGTACTCCGTCAACTTCCGCCAACGATTGATCCCGCCGAGCCGGTGCAGCCTTATGTTGGCGTACTCCACTGTATCGTAAGGGCGCTCCCCGGGCAGCTCGCACCAGATGCCGGTGCTTGGCATCCAGACCGACAGCACCCAGGCAACGCGCCGATCCGGCTCTCTGAAAAGTGTACGTCTCGCGGTATAGATCGCGCCGCGGTCATTGATGTAATAGTCAGCCACGCTTGCGGTCTCCCCTCTTCGGCAGCCGGTTATAATCGGACCGCCGCAAATAAGTGTATCCCAGCCCATGCTTCCCGCAGCCGCTGCAGGTGCCCTTGTACGGATATTCAGCCGGCGGATAACGGACGGACACGCCGGTCTGCTCATGCACCCCTCCGCAGCTGAGGCAGAAAAAAATAACTTCGATTCGCTCATTTTGGCATCCTTTACTTTCTGCTATTTTTGTCTAAACTAAATCCGAGGTGATATCGTGGAAATTATCGAAACAATTGAGGACTGGAACGATCTCGCTAAAACGCTGAAAGAACTTGATTTCTCGCTAGTCCAAATGCAGTATGGGGTCGAGTGCCCCGAGGGCTTTCACGTCTGGTTTTCCGTGCCCGGCACCTTTTCCCGGCTTGAAGTCGTGACGCACAGTGAGGAAGTTGCAATGGCGGTCATGGAGTATCGGCCCGACTGGAAGTAGCCGGCTCAGCGCAGTTTATTACTTCACCGGCTAAAATTGCATCGGCCGCGGCGCAGGCACTACACAAATCCGGCGCTACCCAGTAGCAGCCGCCCTGGCAGGCATTGTCCTGAGTGCAGCCGCACACACGACAAACCGGCTCCGCGTCAACCCGTTCCAGTATGTATTTCTGCCAACATTGCCAGATGGGCCGGTCTCCACATTGCCCGGACTCGCCATCGCATTCGGGCCAATCTGTTTGCCGGACTTGGCAAGGGGCTAACCCGGCGAAATCATCAAGTACTCGGCAGAGCAGCGCAAAAGCCTTTTCCATACGATTGTCGGCCTGCTGGGAGGCCGCGAGCTGGGCCTCAGCCTTTTGGCACCGCTCCAGCGCGATTTTACTCTGGCTTTGGTCGAAGTCATTTAGACGGGCAATCATATCGGCGGCATCCCGCAAAATCGCGCATCCGTGTGTACTGCAGTTATGCTCATGCCCGCAGCCGAGGCAGGCAAGGCTCCCAGTCTCCACGGACAGACGGCGAAGCGCCCGCACACTTTCGTTAGCTTTGTCCATATTAGCCACCCCCCCCCCACGCTGACAGCTCTTTATAGGCCGCGATCATAGCGGCCAGATTGCCCTCCATCATTGCCTTGTGCGCTGCATCAATGTCCTGCTGCATCAGCGCCGCCGCAAACTGGCCATTAGGCACGCTCTTATATAGAGTGATAATCCCCTGTACACGGGTAATCTGCGCCGGCAGCGCGTCCGCCAAGGTTTTGGGATCGTCAAGCCTGTCCATCGTGCGCCTCCCGTCTCTCCGGCACAGGATACCAGGCGACGATGTCGATGTCCTCGATGGGCGCCGATGTCCGGGCGAATCTCCAGCAATAACTGCTCCGATAGAGCAGTTGCATCACGGGCTCTCCCTTTTCTGACATCTGCACCTGGGCAGCGCACCAACCCGGTGTATAGTCCATATCCGTCCGCCAGTCAGGTGCTGGGGCCTCGTTCTTAATAACCGTGTTCACTTTTTTCGCCAACTTGTCCGGCGGCTCCCGGATATCGGTTTTGCACAGCAAAAAATCTGTAGAGCAGCCCAGAACATCCGCCAATCCCGACAACTCCTCCATGCCGCTGCGGCCGATAGGGAACGTTGATTCGCCCATTTTATCTGGCGGCGTCAGCCGGCCCTTATAATAGTACAGTCCGGCAGCGTCACAGACTTTTTTCTCGGACTTCTCGTTGATGCCGGCGGCCGTCATCGCTACCTGCAGCCGTCCCCAAAACTTCCGGCAGGTTTCTTTATGGGCGTCCTGCTCGGCGCGGATCTTCGCGTTTTCAGCTTTTTTCTTTGCCTTTTCTGCCGCAATGGCGTCCTTCTGCAGCTCGGCCACCTGCGGACAGGCGGCCGAGCAGTCCTTGACCCCTGAGCAATCCTTGCAGCATGTCGGATGATAGGTGCAAGGCATATACTTGTACTGGCCGGCGCGACTATTGTTATAATCCCATCGGATGCGCGGCTGGGTGCATGGACCGTTCTTACACTTTACGCTTTTCAGTGCTTTGATTTCCTCCGCCATGCGCTTCGATGAGCCGACGCCAAGGGCGCGGCCGGCGTTGAATATCCAATGCTGGTCGTCCTCGGACAGTTGCGCCAGCTCATAAGCAACAGACTCATTGATGGATCCAGCCTTGCCGGAATCAAACTCTTTAAGGTATGGCGCGATTAGCTTCTCCCGGATCACCTTCAGGCGGGCGAGCTTTGATGCGGACACCTTGCAGCACTCGGCGACGTAGTCGCGCATTTTGCCGGGAAAGCTGTAGCCCTGCTCCTTCAGCCCATAGAGCAGCATTTCCACGCGCTCGGCCTGCTTGGAGATCTCCGCCGACGTCAGCACGCGGGTGTCCGAGTTTGCGCGGATCAGCGCCAGCTCCGCCTCCAGATCCGAACTGTAATGATTGACAAAACACGGGATGCGCCCGGCGTTGATGTCCGCCGCAAATAGCTTGCCTTCTGGGATCCTCGCGTCACCGGCAATGATCTGCTGCAGCGCCTTAAAACGACGGTGGCCGGAGATAATCACATAATCGCCCTCGCCGCGCTGGTTAACTACCAGCGGCGACTGCAGGCCGTCCAGCAGGATGGCGTCCGCGAGGGTGTCCACGTTAGACACGTCGTAAAAATTTTTATCGTTGGCGTGGATCTGCTCCGCCGGCAAGGAGATTACGGCCCCAGACGTTGCAACGGTGTCCAATTTGGACACATCACCCAGGATGGACGTCAGGTCAAAACTCCGTTTATCGGCCATTGTCCGCGCCTCCTCCCAGGTACTCGGCGACAAACCGGCGGTAATCTACGCCGGCGGCCGAACGCGGGGAAAACTGCGGCAACGGTTGCTGGGCAAAGGTCATGCCGTCCACCATATCACTCCAGCGTATCGCCTGGGCAAAAACCGGAAGGCCCATGCCCCGGAGCTGCCGTTCGGCGTCGGCCGTGGTCTCGCTCTTGCCGCGCATGGTGATGAGGCAGCCGGCCACGCGCAGCGCGGGATTGATCTGCCGCATGGACTGCACCTGCTGCATGAGGTTGGCCATGCCCCGCAGGCTAAAGGCATCAAGCTTGATCGGAATCACAACATCATCCGTCGCCAGCAGGGCCGCGGTGGCCGAAGCTGTAAACGCCGGCGGCAGGTCGATAATGACGTAATCATAGGCGTCATCCTCGATGAGCGCGTCCCGGAGATCCCGCAGCGCATTAACGTGGACGGTCTTATCCTCCACCTTACTGAGGTCGAGCGTCATGAGCTCCGAACTCGCGGTGATGATGTCGACGCCGGAAATGTTGGTTGTTGCCACCCAGTTGGGGTAATAATCAGCCTCCCCGGTCAAAAAGTAATACAGACTGCCGTCATCGGCTCCCGCGCCGAGAAAATCCGTGCTGTTGCACTGGCTGTCCGCGTCGATGAGCAGGACGCGTTTTTTGTAGTCGAGGGCAAGGATCGCCGCCATGTTGATGGCCGTGACGGTCTTACCCACGCCGCCCTTGAGATTAACGATTGAGACAACTTTCATAACTTTCTTCCTTTCATGCCGACACCCCAGCACTCAATCGAGCTTTTTTAGATATGCATCCCCGCCGGGAATTGGCTTAAGCCCATAACTGGACCTAAATTGGTTAATTGTACATTTGCCGCTTTTTATCCGCTTGAGGTCACGTTCACCTCTCGCGGATATTTTTTTGTTTCTCATATAGTGTTTCCTTTCACCTGCCGTTAGCGATCCGCGCGTCGACGGCCTAAAAAATGACACTCCACAAAACTCATCCCAACGGGGAAAAATGTATACCTGGCCCGGTAGTATCGGCGCTCCGGGTGGATATAAATCACCTCGGAGCTGTATGTGCTGGCGCCGAACATCCGGCTCTCCCCGAAGGACGGCTTGTCCGGGGCCTTGTCACCTATCTGCATTGGTCATCTCCCTTTCCGCGCAGTGGGCCGCAAAGGCCAGCGCCAGGTAAAGCTCCCCGTATTCCGGTACGTCCGGCCGGAGGCGGGCGAGCCCCTCGTAACGCAGCGCTTCGCAGCGCACAAGCTCCGCATAGCGCGTTGTAAATTTATGCTCCAGCATGGTGCCTCCTAAAACGGCAGTTCGCCCGGGCTGCCCGGTGGAAGATCTTCAAAGTTTACCTGCAGCGACTGCTCCACGCGCGCCTGCTGATGCAGTTCCGCCTTTACGGCGCGCCCCTCGGCGGAGAGCTTGCGCATGATCTCTTTGCTCTCATCCTGTGGCTTTGGTGTCATGGTCTGGCACGGGCCGTCAAATGCCAATGTCAGAGATAATTTATCTCCGTCCTTGTTTTTTGAGACTTTGAGCACGCGGTCGCTGTGGTTGTCGTTGGGGTCGGAGGGATAGAGCAGCATGGCAACATCGGCGTCCTGCTCGATCTGTCCGGACTCCCGGAAATCCGACAGCGTCGGCGGCCTGGGCTTGCCCTTATCCTTTTCCGGGCGGGAAAGCTGCTGCAGCGCCACGACGGTGATGCCATGCGCCTGGGCCAGCGTATGCAGACCTATGGAGATATTGGTCACCATCTCGTAGCGGGATTTGCCGCCGGCGGCAATGATCCCCAGATAGTCCACAAAAATGACCTCATAACGGTGGTTCAGCGCGTCGGCCTGGATATCGCCGACAGACCATCCGCTGGCGCGGACGATCTCCAGCGGCAGATCGTAAAGCTCCTTGCAGGCATCGCCCGCGCGCCGCCACTCCTCCGGCGTCATTTCGTGGCGCTTGATCTTTGACATCGGGATGTGCCCCATGCTGGAGATCAGGCGGTCCCGGATCTTCTTGGCGCCGGTCTCCAGCGAGTAATACGCCACGCGGCGGCCGTCCTTGGCCAGATGCCGGGCAAACTGCAGGGACAGCAGCGTCTTGCCGGCGCTGGGGTATCCGCCGATCACCACAAAATCCCCGGGCTCCACAAACAGCCCCTTGTCCAGCGCGTCGATGCCCCAGCTAAGGTACTTCGGGGCCACGTCGTAATTTTGAGCCGCCATAAACTCGTTGGCGGCGTCCTGGGCGGTCAGCCGTTCCGCGCCACGGCGGCTGACGAAAAGCCCGTTGAGCTTATCCGTCTCCTTTGCCGCGGCCTCGATATTTTCGGCGCCAAGGATCTCTCCGGCCGCCGCGTGGATCAGCACGAGCCGCCGGTAATCCCGCAGCGCGTCGCAGTAGTACAGCACGTCGCCGGTCTGGTGACTAAGCGCCTCGTCAATGGCGACGCCGTAGTCTTCCCCGGCTTGCTTGCGCACGGTCAGCGGGTCGATTGGCGACCCGGCGAGATACAGGACGGACAGCGCGTTATACAGCGTCCGGGTGATGTCTGCGTCAAAGAGCTCCGCCGAGAGTTTTGCCATTGCCTCGCCGATGTGTGTCGGATCCCGGATCAGCGTACCCAGCACGGTGAGCTGCATGGACACATAATTGTCGCGGTCGTACACTCAGATCACCTCGCTATCCTCGGCCCAGCCCCGGCCGCCGTTTTGCCCGGTATCCGGCGCCTCAACCACCGGATCTTCCCAGCGCCGATTTTTGATCCACCGGCAGGGGTATGGTATGCCGATGCCGCGCCGCCAGTCCTCGGAGCGTTTTTGCCTGTAGAGTGCAATGGCCATCTGGTTAATAAGCTCATCGGACGGATGCAGCTTGTCCCACTCCTTGATGGCGTCCGGTTTGTCCCTGCGTCTTTCAGCGGGGTAAAACGTCCAAAACCGTGCAAATCTCTCTGGTCTCCACGTCGGAGCTGACTTCACTTCACGCCGGCCCCCCTTTTGGGGGGCTTTAGGGGGATTAGTACTTGGTATATCAATACTTGGTTGTGTCTGATTTTCCGTCAGCGTGTTTTCCGTTGACGCAAAATCGGCTAACGGTACCGTTGACCGGTTTTCGGTCAACGGTGAAACTTCCCCTGGCGGACACTCATAAATGACATACTCGTTGCCGGCAAAAGCGCCGAAATCGTCGTGCGTCTGATGCCGGACTATGTACCCTGCGGCCTCCAGCTCCTCGATGGCCTTGCCGATCGCTGCCTTGCCCTCCTGGCAAATCCGGGTAAGGCCGCCGATCGTATAATCCCAGTCATCCGGCAGCCGCAGCATGAGCGACAGCAGCCCTTTGGCCTTGAGACTGAGCTGCTTGTCGTCCAGGTGATAATTGGCCATGACGGTATAATTTTTGGTACGCTCCACGCGGCATACAGCCATCAAGCCACCCCCTTGTCCTAAGTAATATGGCGGTCAGTCTGCCGTTGCCTGCAGCGCGGCCTCGGCCTTGCGGATGACGCTGCCGCCGTAAGCGTTGCGCGTGAGGGCAAAAAACTCGTCCACGGTCATCTCCGCCGTGTCCACGTTGATGCCGTGCTCCCGGGCAAACTCGTTGCGCCCCATCAGACAGCTGCCGGTGAGCTTGTGGTGCCACTCGAAAAACGCCTTGTCCGGGTACTTCGGGCCGTGCCGGAACGCCGCGCAGAACGCGGCGACGCGCTCATCCTCCGGCATATCGTCAAACAGCTTGTCCGTGAGGGCCGTCATGGCCTCGTGCAGGGTGTCGCCGTGGGCAAACAGATCTCCGTCGCGCACAACGTAGCAAGGCTTAAGCGTCAGATCGCCCTGCAGGATTGCGCCCATGGCGGCATTGCCAATAATATGCCGTAGGATCGTCTGCACGCCGTCGATGATGTATACGATCTCTCCGGCGATGGATTTAATGCCGTAGCCGGAGCCGGAGCCGTCGCTGGAGCCGGAGCCGGAGCCGTCGCCGGAGCCGGAGCCGGAGCCGTCGCCGGAGCCGGAGCCGTCGCCGGAGCCGTCGCCGTCGCCGGAGCCGTCGCCGTAGCCGTCGCCGGAGCCGTAGCCGTCGCCGGAGCCGTCGCCGTAGCCGGAGCCGTAGCCGGAGCCGTCCTTAAGATCAACAGCGGCAAAAGCCGCCGCAGTCAGCGCCGCCATATCGGCACCGCCTTAATGGATACCTCGGCCGCCGACGAGCAGGGGATGATCTCGATCACGCCGAGGATGGTCATCTCCGGCACCGTTACCGTAAATTTGCAGTTACCGGGCTCGCAGGTACCGTCCACGGCCAGCTGCGACAGAGACGCGGCCCCGTCCCAGTACCACAGGCGGCGCACGTCGGTCATGGTGACCTCGCCGCCGTCCCTGGATTTGACGTTGCCGGCAAAGACGCCGGCCCGATCCGCGCGGATGATGTAATACTTGTTGCCCATTTTTGTACCCTCCATTTTTTTATTTAAAATAATAAGACTTACGTCTTTATTCCATGCCTCGGCGGCTTCCCGCCGTGAGTTATAGCCCCAAACCACCGTGCACCCCATTGGCTCCTTTGTCTGGTGCCCGCATTTTGGGCACTCGATATGCCACCATCCGCAGAAACGCTCGACCTTCGGGCGGCAGCCACAGTTACATGGTCGCAGCCTTATGTATTGGCCCATTGGCTACACCTCCGCCACGCATATGGCTACGGCCTCGACGGCCAGCAGCGCCCAGATCAGCATATGCCCGATCATACTGCCACCCGGCTTTCCCAGATCGCGTCGCGGAGCAGCTGCAGCGCGCTCGCAATCTCGTCCGCCGGCACGCTTGTCCGGCCCTCGTTATGGATGTCTCGCAGAACCTCACAGGCGACCTCTGCGGCGTCATACTCGATTGGCAAAGTAACCATTTTCACACCACCTTCATGCCGGGATAGTACCCGCTGGCGCTGGTGGCCGCGGGCCTCCCCCGCCTTTTGGCATCCGGCGGCAGAGCCGGCGCGGGCGCGTGGACGGTCTGACGCGACTGGCGGCAGCTCAGGACGTATATGTCCACGTCGCTCTGGAACAGCCTCCACTGTCCGCTGATGCGGTAGGCGGTGATCTGGTGCTCGTTGATCAGCCGGTATAGCGTGTCGTCGCTGATCAGCAGCTGCTTGGCTACCTCGGCCGGCTTAAGCAGGCGCTCAGTCATCGTAAAACTCCTCCTTCGCGTATTTGAGTTCGATGGCGGCCTTAATGACGCCTTCCAGCTCGCCGTAGATCGCGTTGAACAGCTCGTGCTCATCATCGTCGATATGCCCGTCGCTGGCGATCTTCAGCAAGTCGTCGGTGCGGTGCTTCGCCGAAAAATCACAAATCCGGTGCACCAGTGTGCACACGGCCTGGGTAAAGGTGCGTTCGCTGACCTGTGGCAACAGGATCGCGGCCAAGCTGCTCTTAGCGCGCATATAGGTCACGCAAAGGGACTGCATCCCACTGATGTCGGCCATGTGGATCACGATATCGTCGCTGGGCAAACCGCGGCCGGACTCATAGAGCCGGACGCTGTCCACGCTGCAGCCGATAGCCTCGGCCCAGCGTTCCTGGGTCATGCCCGCAGCACGTCTCGCGTTTTCATAGATATTTCTGTATTTGGACTCCATTGCCTTTCCTCCGTTTCTGCGCAAAAATTACTGTATCAGGCCGACAAATCGGCAAAAAGTGCATCGATCGTGCAGTCGTATAGCTTTGCAAGCTTTGGGGCAATAATCCATTGCGGAAACCCTTCACCGCGCTCCCATTTGCCGACTGCCTGCGCTGAAACGCCGACCGCGTTTCCAACGTCAGCTTGGGACATCTGTTTTTGCTCCCTGAGCTGTTTCAAGTTATTCACAATTGCATCACCTCCGGTGCAACCTTAGGTTGTGCTTTACAGTATATCGCTACTTTTAGTTGTTGTCAACAACAATTTTGGTCAGTTTCGTTGACCGGCGCAACCGTAAGTTGTATTCTTAATACGAAAAAAGAGGTGATCGTATGTTTGGTGAACAACTTAAACGCCTGAGGGGCCAGGCTGGTTTATCTCAAAATGATCTTGGCAAAAAATTATTTGTCAGCGCGCAGGCTGTAGGTAAATGGGAACGTGACGAAGCAACACCAAACCCAGAAACGATCTCCAAAATTGCGATGATATTTGGCGTGTCGGCGGATGTATTGCTGGATAATAAGGCACCAAAATCCACATCTGCTGCTCCTATATTTAATCCCAACGACAAGATCGGCCAGGAGATGGCGCGTCTCCGTGCTGCCCTCAATGATGACGGGCTGGACCAGTGGCTTAATTACGGCCAATACCTTACGGGCAAGCCGGAACTCCAGCGTAAGGATGGCGACAATATTCTTGATCTGCCGAAGATCCGCAAATATCTCACCGGTCCGGCCGCTGGCAAGGCCTCCCCGATCCAGGGTGCGGATTATGAGGACATCCCTTACCCGGAGGACGCGCCGCGTGGTGCGGACTTCTGCGTTGATGTCCGCGGCAACAGTATGGAGCCGTATATCAAGGATGGCAGCACGGTCTATGTCCGGCGCGGCGTGAGCCTGCAGCAGTTTGATGTCGGCGTTTTTTTCTACGCCGGCGACGTGTACGTCAAACAGATCTGCACCGATTACTCCGGCGGCGTCAATCTGCTCTCGGCAAATCCGCGCAGGGAGGACGCCAATATCCGCCTCGAGCCGCCAGACGTCCCCTATCTCGTCTGCTTCGGTAAGGTGCTGCTGCCGCATCGGTTGCCGGAGCCAAACTATCGCGTTGATGGGTCCCGGAGATAAAGCAGGCCGGACACAGCCGAAGCTGCGCCCGGGCGAAAAAGTGCTTAGTACTTGGCTTGGAAGCTCGTCCGTAGGCAAGCGCGACGTCTCTACGGCGATCACCATAACGGATCAGCGGCTGCTGATCAGCACTATCAACGGCGTCGGCGTGAAAACGTGGACGCAATTCCCGTATATTAACTGCATTGGCTTCGACGGGGTCAATGGCCGCGCCGATCACTGTGATCTGTCCCTGTCCTGCGACGGCCAGCGTATTACACTCCTGGGTCCGCAGGCAGAGCTGCAGCAGCTCCTCGACGCCGTCCTCGATGCTATTTGCGAATACACGCCGTTGCCGGATTGATTGGAGGGATTACAATGCCCAGATGGCTCCGCATCATCTTTTTTGTGCTAGGATGTATTTTTACCATTTTCGGGCTGCTGCTCGCCGCGTCTCAGACTTGGGACGGTATGACCTTCGGACTTATTATGGCAGCCGTCAACTTCGGGCTATCCTGCATCCGGAAAAACAACGAACGTCTTTTCCCAAAGCGCAAACGAGTGACCGTGCCGTCGACAAAAAGGCATTTTGCGCCTGTCGTCGAGCCCGTAATCCCGGAACCCGCGGCCGATGCTGCCGTTGAGCAGCCGCCAGAGCCCTCAGAGGCCGAATGGTACGCTGCAGATTCGGAGATTGGCGCAGACACAGATCCCGATATACCGGCCGGCGGCATGGATATCACGCCAAAGCCTGGCAGCATAGCGGATAAACTTGCGGACGCCATAGCGGCGATGCCCACGGCCACACCGCATAAACCAACCAGCGCTAAAAAAATTCTCGTCGCGGATCGCAAGGCCGAAGCTCGCGCCGTGGGCCTCGCCTGCTGTCCCCGCTGCGGATCCACGTCTCTCTCTGGGCAAAAGCACGGATACGGCGTGGGAAAAGCCGCCGCCGGAGTGCTTCTGGTTGGTGGTATTGGGCTCGTCGCCGGCGGCATTGGTGCCAATAAAGTCAAGGTGACCTGTCTCAACTGCGGATATCAGTTTCGCCCTGGGCAGAAATAAGGTGTCCAGATTGGACACCAGGAGGTAATCAATGCCCCGAAAAGACGCCCCGGAGTTTTCCTACGACGAAATGACCGGGTTATACTGTAAAAAAGCAAAAAATCCGACTACAGGAAAATGGGTAAAGATCTATGGCCATACCAAGGCCGAGGTCAAGGATAAAAAAAAAGACCGGGAAAAGCAATGGAGGCTGGACGCCTCCGCCGCCGGCTGCCCTTACGTCCATCAATACGCGGCGACTTGGTATCGGCTAAACACCGTCGGACTCAGCACGAAACGGTTGTCGGACTACCAGAGCGCTATCAATAACCATATTTGTCCCGTGATCGGCGATATGTTCATGCACGACGTCACGTCTGATGACGCGCTCTCTGTGCTGGAGGAAGCCTCCGAGCTGTCAAAATCTGCACAGTCGAAAATTGTTACCACGATGAAACGAATATTCGAAGCAGCTGAGGACGCTGGCGTGATCCAGCGCTCCCCATGCCGCAAACTTAAAGCCAGCGGCGCGGCCTCGGCTGAAAAGCAGCCTCTGACTGTGGAACAGCAGACGAAACTGATCATGGCCGTCAAAGATACTCCGGCCTATACCTTTGTTATGCTTGGACTATATTCTGGCCTTCGGCGCGAAGAAATTCTTGCCCTGCAATGGGATCAGGTACATTTGGATGACGAACCACCATATCTCTCAGTTCGGCGGGCCCTACGCTGGGAAAAGAATCAGCCCATCGTTACCGATGAGCTGAAAAGTAAAGCATCAAAACGCGATATACCGTTGCCTGCAGCGCTGGCCGAATGTCTGGCTGAGGAGGCGCTGCGCTCCCTCGGCGATTATGTCATCGCTGACACCAAGGGTAATGCTATGTCGATGGTTTCTTATCGCCGGCGTGTGCTGGATCCGATCACGGTGCGCACGGCCAGAATGACCACCCGCATCGGGGCAGATGGGAAGCCGCACGAGGTAGCGCTTAAAGTCGGCGATAAAGTCCGAAACCATCCCATCACAATCTCGTTGGATTTCCATGTCACGCCGCACCTGCTGCGACACACCTATATCACGCGCCTGATTCTGGCTGGCGTAAATATCAAGACCGTGCAGTACCTCGCCGGTCATGCTACCGTGCAACTCACATTAAACATTTATACGCATCTTATGGAAAATCAGCCCCGAGACACGGCTGGAGCCGTTGAAAAGGCATTCGCGTGAAGCTCAGGGCCGAAAATAAGGCCTATTCGAAAATCTGAATTCGGCTCAAATGCAGCAATACAGGGCGTTTCAAGGCCGCGGGTAGTCACTCTTTTAAGCAGGGTGTCGGGGGTTCGAATCCCCCCTGGAGCACCAAGCAAAAAGCCTTGAAATTTCAACAATTTCAAGGCTTTTTGCTTTTTGATTTATTAAGCACGAGATTTCATGTGTCAACAAAAAGTGTCAACATATTTTGAATAAATCAGTTCAAATATTTTTTAATAACGTTAATTATTTTTGGGAACCGTGGAATTCCTTTGTAATTGAATAATAGACGCATACGATGTATAATCCCCCACAAGAGCGACGTTTATAAGTTGGCACTTGCTATGCCTGAACAAGGAACATAGATTATGAATCCAATAGAACCCACGATTATGAATCCAATCATAGAACCCACGCTACTGTATAGGATTAATTATTCTACTCCATCGATGAAAACAAATTATGTTATTATCGATTCTGAGGAGAAATATGTGTATACATGTGGCAAAGTGGGTGTCCATGGTAGCTCATGTATTAGAAAATGGAACTTAAAAACAGGAAAATTAGTCGATTGCTATGCTGGCGCTGACAACGATAATATTATTCACTTATCCTTGGATAGTTCCGGACAATGGCTACTAGATCTTAGCGACAATTGTCATATAAGCATTATTTCTGCGGATGACTTTCAACCTGTCGCTTCATGTGGCAGCGTAATTGGAAGTCAGCTGGACTATTTGAACTTTTCCCCTTCTCAAGTACTTTTAACTCCAAATAAACAGGTTATTGTTATTGCTGGATCAAATACCTCTACAATTCTGAATCAATATGGGCACCAAGAGGTAACCAGCAATATTTATTGCCTGTATAACATGGAGGGCAATTACGAAAAGCGCTACGATTTTATGGCAACAGCAAGCAATGTGAACTCTATTGATATCAGCAACAACAGTCAATATCTGCTTACTGGTTGTCAGAGCAAGGCTGTCGCCTTGTGGGATTTAGCTTCGGCTACGGAAGTCAATAACATCTGTTATCACAAGTATCCTGTGTTGGCTGTAAAATTCAGTCCAAAAATGGATTTCTGTGCTTCAGGTGGATATGATGGGATAAAAATATCACGTTTTGATTCGCATATGAAATCACACTTCGATAGGTATATAAGAGCCCCAACTTACTTTCTTGACATAAGTAAAGATGGTCGATACCTACTAACAACTTTTCAAGGAGTGTCAGTTATCGATTTGATATCAGACGAGTTGATTAATGTTCCTCACCATTGGGATTCAAAGCTGGTATGCCTAAAGTTTTGCCCGAAAAATTATCATATTTTTTGTGGATACAAGGACTATGCGGAAGTTTGGTCAATCTAAAGTGTTTTTGAGTCTTTAATTGGTATAGCTAACATGAGTCGAAATGTTAAAATTGGGATACAAAAAGGGGCGCTTTGTCGATTGGTTAATATAACACGCAGTATATGGTTTTGGGTAGGGTAGTTTCCGTATACTTCGTATACTTTAACGCTATATCTATAGAGGCAGCATAAAAAAGTATACAAAGTATACAGTATCTACGCTGAGCAGGAAAACACGAACCTATTAAATGCCGATAAGTTTTACCCTGCAGGGGAAACGGCCTTGCCCCACCCTTCGGTGGGGCAAGGCAGCAGTGTCTCTTCAAAACGATTCTGCCCTTCGGTCAAGTGTTTTTGAGATAAATAATGGTGAAATGCAAAAAGTTTTCAATGGAAGATTCGGTCATTAGATCTTTCTTCATCATTTGCCTGACTTTATCGTTCAGGCTCTCCTTGCCGGTCTTGCTGAAGTACACACCGATCTGATAGATTGTCCTGCCCATTTTCATACAGACGCTACTGTCCGGCTGCTTCTGTTCGTTGATTACTTCGGATTTTTCTTTTTCTAAAGGTACCTCCAGAAATAGTAATAGCCCGGCAGCTTTAGGCTGTCAGGCTTTTACAATCCTTATTTGACATCCTATACCTAATGAATGACTTTATTGACAAGAAAGCTCTCTGTCGAGTGCTTTTTCCAGAGTTCCGTCTTTAGCAAACGGCAGCGCATCGGTTCGTTTGAGATTGTGATTTTCGATTACAACTTCATCGCCAAATCCTCGGTTTTAGAATTTGTTGTTTAGTACCAAGTTAGTTCCAAGTGGGTTCCATGTTCAGTACCAAGTTTGAAATAAGGTCAGCGAGCAAACCAACGAGCTGCTGAGGTTCTGCCTACGACATAAATCAAGTTGCTTTCCCTCAATTCCCGTACCAAGACTTTTATCTGGTTGCGAGAGTGGCTCGGCAAGACTTGCTCAAGCTCCTTAAACGGAGTTCCTTTGTCATTGTTTTCTCGAATGTGCTTTAGGAGCAGTTCTTTATTCGTGTCTCTGTCTAATCCAACAATCCGTGTGTAGATGCCAGATTTTCCCGACACTTCGTACAGACTACGGGCGAGAACATATTTACTCCGGCCAACGTGCTCGACAATTCCGAGCTCAATCAATCGTTTAATATGCGGCTGGAGTTTTTCGGGTACTTTCTTTTCATGATAGAGCGCATCAATCACAAGAAAATCTCCTGTCGAAAGTGACTCCAAGCGATCATTTCCAATCTTGTTGATTAGAGAAAGCATCTTCTTGTCCAGCACCAAACCATTCAAGGTGATACTGACAAAATTGTTGTCTGTACCCCTGAAATCAGGAAGCGGCTTTGCCTCCTTGATACTCAGCTCATAAATTAGGTTCATGCCTTGCCCGGAACGCTCCACCAATCCACAAAGAGCGAGTATCTCGGCTATGCGACGATTGCGCGGAGATTGGCGGTCAAGAATATTATCCAGCGTTACTCCGCTTGGAAAACCTCCCGGACTTTCAACAACAAGCCTGTCCCTATATTGCCGAATGAACACGCTTCCACCCATTTGGTAATTACGATGGCTCACGGCATTCAGTATGGCTTCGCGTACAACCTGCTCATTGAATGTCGGAATGTCAAAGACAAAGAATCCCTCCTGATAATGCTGTTTGTCATTTCGTAAATTGATAAGTTCCCAAATTTGCCCGTAACAAGCAAAGAATCCCACACGGAATTCCTCCCGCTGACTTGCGGGACCCGATGCGTCAGAAGAACGATATTCAAAAACGATTTCTGCCTGTGGCAAGTATTTACCAAGTGATGCCCGTTTACCAAACAAAGCAAGCGCCGCATAGGTAATTCCATCATCGGTGATGGCTTCGCAATCGCGCATTAATTGCTCCGTGGTCAGATTTTTTATGCGCTTGTTGCCGTCCTTTTCTATCCATTTTGCGCGGAACGCTTCAATCGCAACTTCGTCTAAGTCGCTTAGCTTAGCGGAGGCGCAAACGCTGCCGGAAAAATCAAAGCCCGATTCCTCATAGATCTTTCGGCGTATATCTTCCGGCAATGGAATTAAGCTGTCGCCCTCATACCACCATGCAACACCATCCACCTGCACCGGAAGACCGATTGGGCGGCTGGCCACATCGAACACAAGAACACGTTTGCCCTCGTAATCGTATAGCTGGAAATCAACCATGACATGGAGCTTGTCAATCAAACCCTTGCGGGTGCGCTCTGGCTGGGAGAAGGCTTTACTTCCAACAACCTGTCGAGGACGTTTATCGGTGATCCCAAACACAAGTTGACCGCCACCGCAGTTTGCCAAAGCGCAGCAACATCGGGCAGCCTCATTCGAGTCGAAGCGCGTTTTTGCTTCTTTGAACTGGTATTGTTCGCCTTCCTTGGCGTCCAATAATTCTTCTATCGTGTTATACTTACGCACATCATTTTCCTCCACAGCTCTCGTCAATCGGCGCACCCTCGCCGAACAGCCTATCCAATAGTATTCCCAACTGTCCGTCTTTTGCAAACGGCAGCGCGTCAGCCTGTCTGAGATTATGCTTGTCGATTGTCACATCATCCCCAAAGCCGAGAATATAGCGGAGCGCGATACGGTAAATGATCTCAGTCGGGGCAAGCCCATAGACCTGCTTTGCGAAGATATGCTGCAAACGTTTCGTAGAATCCGGGAAAAGCTCCTGCATACGCTTGTTCTGATACAGCCGCTTGACGATCTCAGTGACATACATGCCGGATTTCATATATGGGTCAAGGAATGTCTTGTCCGGGTTGTCAAAGCAGCCGGGATTCTCCGCCTCCAGCATATTGACCATCTGCTGAACAATCTTTTTAGGTGTAAATATCTGGTTCGTCTTCTGAGGCGGGATATAGTCGAAAATATCTTCGGTATGCGTTTCATCAAAGTAGTTTGCCAGTTTCACACGCAGGCGAAGGAATTCCTTGACCGAATCATCAAACACAACGGGGTCAAAGAGTCTGCCGCCGAAATGTTTTGTTTCTCCGGTTTCCTCATCGGTATAGTCGCCACCGTCGCGCAGAAAACGGAACTGGTCGAGCGAAATACTGGTGACCTCTTTGAACACGGTGTCGGGGATTATACTGTCAAAGTCAGCAAGCGTCGTTTCCTCTGCGCCATATGCCATAAGGAAAGACGGAATTGTGCGGGAAAAACCGCGAAGATGATCTCTGATCGCATCTTCTATGGTTACCTTTTCTTTTTCTTTCTTCGCAGTCTCCACAGTACGCACGACAGTTTCACTTGATGAATGTAGGAAGGAATCAACGGAATCCGCCAGATCTTTTTTCAACTGCTCCGCCGCTTCCTGCTTTTTCCGATCAAACTCATGGTTGACCGCGGCTTTTTCTTTCTCATTGGTCTGCGCCAACTGCTCATTGCGCTGCTGCTCGATCTTGTTTTTCCTTATCGTGAAATCGCCGTAAGCCCTCTCAACAATTTTATCGGCGTCGGTGTTGAGGCGGCCTTCCAGCCGTTTCTTTTCGGATACCTTGATATCGCCGACATATTTTGTCTCGGCCTGTTCCATGATCGGCTTGACGGCGCTTGTATGGAAAACAGCTTTGAGCTTCTCAAGCTCGTCATCCCTCTTTTGCTCGCCGACATCGACTTTGGCAACGGCATCATCGAACCTGGCGGCAACATCATCGAAAATCTTCGGGCCGAATACATCGGCGGCCTGCCCGATAACGTATTCATCGTCCAACTTGACATCGCCGTTTTCATCCAGCGGCAAGTTGTTAGCTGCGTTTGCGTCTATCTCTGACTTTGCTTTCGGTTCATCAACAGGAGTAAACTGCTGAATAATATCCAGCACCTCCTGCGGAGCGCCGAAAATGTTGGAGATGTTCTGGAAAAGGTAATTGGACATGAAGCCTCGACGCACAACTTCCTGTGAACGGATTTTGCGGGGAATGACCAGCACCTTTTCCGCGTCCAGCTCAATCATTTCGCCGTTCTCGTCCTCGCCGAGGACTGGGAAGAAATTGAGCAGTTCGCGGATATGCTCCTTGCGTGTGTCCATATTGCCGCATCCATCCGCTGTGTCGGATGAGAGGTCGTTGGCAAATTCCTCAAAAATGATCAGCGTGCGGGCCGGGTCAAAATCAAAAACATACGCGCGTTCTTTTCGGAAAAACTGTCCGTTATTGCTGAACAGGCACGGATTCTGCGCACGGAATGCGGCCTGCATATAGAGCGCGGGGCTCCGTATGCTGCTGAGCATCATCACGGCTGTCCACTCCGGGATAGTCACGCCGGTGGTAAGCTGACCGACGGATAGAGTAATTGTCTTATCATACTGCGCGATAGCGGCATTTACGCGGTTAAAGGACTTCTCGACTTCTTCCGCGTCATCGTCTGTCTTGCCGTCGCCGGCTGCCAACACGATCTTGTAGTCCTTGAATACCGGATGTGCTTCCAGCTTCCTAGCGAGGGCTTTGGCGCTGTCAACTCTGTTCAGGAGCCAAAACGTGTGTTTCAGCTCATTGCGCAGTTCCTCCGTAGAGAACGGAAATTTAGGCTGAGTAGTCATTGCGTCAAGAAATCTATCTACAGCGCTGTTATGTACGAAGGCACCGTTGCCATTGGTTTCAAAGAAATCATTTAAGTTGAAAGCGTATTCTTTCGTTTCCCCTTGTATTTCGATGCCCTGTTCCAACTCATCCCGGATGATCTCTGACATCTGATAGGTGAACAGATTGAGTTGAGGAAGCGTTTCATAGGGATTCTCACCGTTGGCATACTTCCAATCGTGCTTTGCCTTTTGCTCATCGGCATACGTCCAGTTGAAAATGGCATCTTCGCTGAACTTGTCATTCGCAAGAGCCTTGAACGGAGTGCCGGACAAATGTAATGTAAATTTGCGTTTGATATGACGGAAAGCGGTCTCTGTCCTGTATGTATCAACACCCTCATGGGCCTCGTCTACAATCAGGACATCCCATTGGAGATCCGCAATCTCTTTGTTCTTATCATAGTTTCCACCTAAATCGATAGAGCCTTTCAAGTCCTGTAAACTGATGAACTCAATGCAGCGGTGTCCCTTATCTTGATTGTGAGTAACCTCGGAGATATACTGTTCCCGCGTGAGGACACATTTCTTTTCTTGCAGAGAGCTTGAATTGCTCACAAAACGGTAGCCGGATTCAGGCCCCAGAAAGCGCTCATAGTCGCTGTACCATGAATTCGCAATGGAGGGACGATTGGTCACAATGAGCACATTTTGGGCCTTGATCTGTTTGCAGAAATCATAGGCGGAAAGCGTTTTGCCAAAACGGGGCTTGGCGTTCCAAAGGTATTCTCCGTTTTCATGGCAGCGGCTGTAATCAGCTGTTTTTCCCACCGCCTGCGCCTGTTCATTGCGGAGGGTATAGGGAACCACCGTATCCAGAGATTTCAGAATACCTCTGCTGACGCGGAAATCGTAGAATTTTGTTTTTGAAACAGGTGGCATGATATGGAACCACTCGTTGTTTTTCCCGGGTTCCTGCTCATAACCCTGCTTTCTCAGGTATGCATGAAAATCAGTATCGTGAAAAGAATCTCCTGAGCCATCATCAAAAACCGCCTGCCCGCGCCATTCCTCATGGTAGTTCACATCGGCGGTATGCGTCTGCTGATATATTCTTTTATCGACGTCTTGCTCCGTATAGCCGATTTTTGTCCAGCCATCATGCCGCCTGATCTCCGGGGTGGTATAGGCATAAATCATCGGAACGACACGCTCGGCAGTTTGGATCGTGATCGCTCTCATGACTATGCCATCTCCTTTATGTAGGTTTCAATGAAAATGATTTCTTCTCTTGATAGACCGTATTTTTTGTAAAGTTGCTTGTCAATGTTGGCAATAGGTTGAGACCAGTCAATATCTGATTTTGCAGTAAAGTCTTGGAGAGGAACATATTTCCATTTATCAGGTGTTATATCTTGAGTGGTTTTCAATACACCTAATAAAACCCGGGCAAATTTTGTTCCGACATATTTTACTGCTGCAACAGCCTCATCATTGGTTTCAAATACGCCAACACTAATAAATGACTCCGTTGATCCAACCATAGGTTCGGAAATTTCTGGCTTTCCAATGATTCTTGCTGGAATCGGATTGCCAATTTGCCCTGCCGCACCATCTGCCTTGGAAAAAAATATTTTATGCTTGGTCAAGTTACATACATTGTTAACGTAATCTTTCCTTATGAATTTATAACGTCTCTCCGTGCCCTCGCGACCAAAAATGCGGATATATTCATTGCCGTCGCTCGGTTTATCATCAAAGAAGATTTGTGGAAGTAGCTGAAATATATTTGTAGACATGTCATAAGCGTGACCTTTACTAAGCTGGTCTATCGCTTCAGGATGGTCCGCGTGCATTTGGGCCGTTAACCTATATGCTGTTCGGGAAACAACTATATTGCTCATGCTTTCAAAAGTCGAAGAATCTTTGACTTTTCTCAGGATTGAGTTCAACTCAGAATAGGGGGTAAAAATCTCAATAGCTTCAAAACACCGTTTGTTATCTTGAACTGTTATGGCAACACCACCTGGAATTGATGTATTTGCAAAAACTTTGGCACTATCGTTTTCATAGAACAACACCTTAAAGTGCTTGTCCGATAATTTTTTCTCATTCCATTTTTTCGGCGTGCTTCCTGCGTTGAACAAGAAACGAGCTGGATGGATCATTTCCACGAAGTCACTTACTTTGCATGCTTCATCAAGAAAATAGTTGTAAACTGGTGGCGCATAGCCTTTATTATCTCCCAAAGTTTCATCTTGATAAGGCGGATTTCCTATCACAAAATCAAACTTCATCTTCAACAACCTCTTTTCATTTCAGAATAGGTCAGAGACTGGTCGGCACGCCAGTCAAATATTCGGCATCGTGCGCTCGGCTTTGGCTTTTCTTCTGCGCCCATCACATCAAACAATGTGAGCTGGTAGAAATCTTCTGGTGGCAGTGCGCCGCCGGGTATGGCATCCGTTCGTCCATCCATTTGCCAGAGGTTCCAAGTGACAATGTTCGCAATTCTTTTTAACTCGGCTTCTGTGGCCTTGCGATGCCACCTGTCATCAAGGTATTCGGTAAAGGCGTTTACCAAATTTGCTCTTGCAATCAGCAGGCTGTCTCCCTGGTATTCGTAACCATACACGCTTTGGAATGCCCGCAGCGTCCATTTGAGCCATTCTTCATCCGTGTTGGTATTCTCATTCACTACGCGGAGCTTTCTGTCCAGTATCCCGATCCGGTCTTTGATTGGAATAACCTCGCCGGTGGAAGCGTCATATCTTGAAACGAGAAACGGCGCTTCGCCGCAGGTAATCTCCAGCCTTCTTGAGTCAATGTACTGCGTCCATTTCTTTTTTGGGGGAAATATTACCGGTTCGTTTATCGTCGTCCTTTCTGTCCCCGTTTGGGCGTTGAACACGTCTTTGCGCCCGAACCATTCCTCATCGCAGAAATTATTCATCTGATTGCATATCCAGATCGGCGTATATACCTCAGCTTTTTGCCGCGTCCGCGCCGTCTGATCTTCCCGGCTTCTTTGCGTCCTCGGTTGGATGATCCCTGCCCGAAACCCACTGAACAAAGTAGTTTCCATTTGATCGGAGGCGGCATATCCCAAACCAAGTGAAGCATAAGTGTCTGTCGCCCAGATGATATTCTGTTTTGTGGTCTTATCTTGTAAAAGCAATTTGAGTACCGGCTGAACCGGGTATTCATCAAGCACAATTAGTTTTTCCAAAGCAGTATCCTAACTCCTCACTCGGCAGGCCTCAATCGGTAGCTTGTAAGCTGTAGCAGCGATCAGCGCCATTTGGTGTGCGATAGTGAAGCCCAGAAAATTTTGCTGGTATTAGGTGCTCATTTCACCGGCATTATCGGGGTAAATTCCAATATATCATCGACGCCGCAATGCAAAGCGGTGCAAATCTTCTCAAGGCTCTCAAGAGAAATATATTCATCCTTTGAAAGACGTGCCATAACATTGGCGCTGACTCCTGCTGCTTTTTGCAATCCGGTCTTCTTCATTTTTAGATCAATTAGCAGTTTCCAGAGGCGATTATATTGCACAGCCATGGCCAGCCCTCCAGCAAGTAAATTTACTCACAAAGTGATTATATTGTATCACGAGTTCGGGATGGTTTCCAGAACCATTTATCAAAGTTCACAAAAAAGTTCCCTGCTTCTTTGCTTCCTCACTTGCCGCTCTCCTGCGTTCGTCACTGTACGGCGCAGTCAGGCGAAAAGAGAAGCGTCCTTTGACAATAAGGAAACTCATATAACCCTACTCGGCGTCCTCGTCGGTTTTCTGCAAAGGTCATGGAAGCATCTGGCATAATCGGTCAGCCTCTTTTTTAAAGTGCATTTCCAAAGTGTTGCCACGCCATGAAGGTAAAATATCTCCGCCGCTCCGGATGAGGTCCAAATATAGAAACCCAGCATAATTTCTGGGAATATGTAAATTCACTCTGCAATTGAATATTAAGATTCAAGGGCTGACAGGTGTTTTTCACCTGCCAGCCCTTTTGCTATATATACCCAACGCTATATATACCCAATATACCCAATTTTTGTGAAAGGAGGAAAACAAAATGCCGCTTCTTATACCTGTGATGATCCTGGCGATCTATTTCAGCTGTCATGGACCTGAAATCAACTGCCTGGACGTTTCCATGCTGACGGTTGGCGTACTGCTGATCGTACTTCTCGTCGCACTGCTGCACGGACCCACAAACAAAACTTGAAAAATGAAAAGGAGAACATCATGAGCATCAATGAACTGGACGCAAAGGTCATGGAACTCAGAGAGCTTCGGAATATGGAGGCTGAGGTCAAAGCGGAGATCACCGCCGTCGAGGACGCCCTGAAAGCCGAGATGCTTGCCAGGAATACGGAAACGCTCAATGGCAATAGCTGCATCATCACCTGGAAAACAGTTACCACCACCCGCTTCGACAGCGCCGCTTTTAAGCTGACTCACGCGGAATTGTTTACTCAATACAGCAAGGCGACCACAAGCCGCAGATTCGTGATCTCATAAGGGGGTATTACGATGAAACAACTTACCAGCTACAACCGTGTGGCGGGATATTTGAACAAGTTGTTCGACCTGCTGAACCAGCACTATTTTGAAAATGCACTTTCAAGACCGACGATCACCATTCAAAGCACCCCCAAAGCCTACGGACATTTTTCTATCCGTCCGGATACCTGGATCTCCGCGAACGGCGTCTCCCATGAAATCAATATCGGTGCCGGAACCTTGGCAAGACCCATAGAAGAGGTCTGTGCGACACTGCTCCACGAGATGGTTCATTATCACAATTTCGAACTGGGCATCCAGGATACCAGCAGGGGCAACACCTACCACAATCGCAGGTTTAAGGAGGCTGCGGAGGCTCATGGCCTCTGTGTCGCCCTGCATCCGAAATACGGCTGGGCAATCACAACGCCCGGTGATGATCTTCTGGATTTCGTCCTGGAGAATGATCTGACAGATATCCTGCTCAACCGCAATGAGTTTTTCGGTGTTTCTGTAACAGGAACCGGAGCACACAGCGGGGGCGTACAGATCCTTCCTCCAGCACGCAGATCCAACAGCCGGAAATATGTGTGCCCCTGCTGCGGTAATTCCGTTCGGGCAACCAAAGAAGTTCACATTGCCTGCCTGGATTGCCGGCAGACAATGATTGAATATTAACGTTCAAAAGGAGGGATAAAAATGACTGCAGACGGCGTTATCATCACCATATCCATCACGCTGCTGTTTTTTCTGTATGCGATGCTTCGAGACCGGTGAAAAGGGGATGATACGATGAATGTCGGCTATATCCGTGTCTCGACAGAAGGGCAAAATATCGCACGTCAGGAGGTGCTGATGCAGGAACTCGGCGTAGACAGGATCTTTATCGACAAGGCAAGCGGAAAGAACCGGGAAAGGCCGCAGCTCAGGGCCATGATGAATTTCGTCAGAGAGGGGGATGCGGTGATCGTTGAGAGCATTTCCCGCTTTGCGAGGAACACGAAAGACCTGCTGGAATTGGTGGAAGAACTCCAATCCCGGCAGGTCATTTTCATCTCCAAAAAGGAGGCGATCGACACCAACACACCGACAGGTCAGTTCATGCTGACCGTGTTCGGCGCTGTGGCGACCTTGGAGAGGGAGTACATCCTGTCCCGGCAGTCGGAAGGCATCGCCATCGCCAAAGCTGAGGGCAAATACAAGGGCCGGAGACGCATTGAGTCACCGGACTTTGAATCTGCCTATAGGAGATGGCAGGCGGGAGACATCACCGCGGCCAAAGCGATGAAGCTGCTGAATATGAAGCGAAACACTTTCTATCGCCGGGCAGCGGAATACAGAACATAAGCTAAACAATATGCCTGTCCCATTAGGGTGTGTCTGAGAATTGGGATGTTTCAAAACTCAGAAACCAACTCTAATGGGATAGGCTCCGTATGTTTCATTGGGGTATAGCCTATTGAAATGTCAATCGATATCTTCTGCTTGGGCTATCTGGAGGGTATAATTATCACTTTTTATAATTAGACTTGCAAAGGTGCATATAATTGCCGTATTATGGGGAAAAGGGAAATTTTACATATCCCTCGCCGGATCTGCAAGATAGTAAATTGCATGATTTTGGCATCTTCGCGAAAAAAACATGTGATATTAAGGCAATTAATTTTTATCAATCATTTAAAGTCAAAAGAAATAGAGGAGGTCCAAAGAATGATAGGTAACGTGGTAAGAAAAAAATCTCGCTTTTTAAGAGGCCTAATATTCCTGTTGGTAGTCCTGGCACTTGTTGTCGCAGGTGTGTTTTGGCTCAGCCGGAAAAATACAAATGACCCTGTTGCACCTGTAGAAGGTCACGACCTGACACTTGAGAATAAAGGAATCTTTGGCTTTACAGTTGTAGATTTCCAAAAACCTATTTTGGGAGAGGCAATACGGCAGCGTTTGCTTATCGTTGAAGAGCAAGAAGTATACGTAAATAGTGATTCTACTGAAGCCGGATTTTTAAATTGGGACGCATTTAATAAACATCAGACTCTCACGATCAATGGTACTGGTCAGTATACAATAGATCTGGCTCAGGTTGCTGCCGACGACATAAGTCTGAATGAAGATACATATGAACTGACTATTCGTATTCCGCACGCAGTACTCCATAAGACAATTTATGATCCAAGTAAAACCCAAATTGGTGACACCCAACGAGGTTGGCTTGCTTTTGGAGAAATAAAGCTGACTGCTGAGCAGCAAAAGAATTTTGAAGTAACTGCAACGGAAAAACTGGAAGGCAAGCTAAAAGAAGAGGCATGTTTAAAAGAGGCTGACAGATTTGCAAAGCTTTCTGCCTACGAAACATATCAGTCAATAGTCAAGACCATCTCTCCAGCATATAAAGTAGTTATTGAGTTCCAATAAAAGGTTATTTAAAAGCAGCTGGGTGCGGGTGCTATTCGACCTGCTCCGCTGAGCTATGACATCACCAATTGCTAGATCGCGATCAGGCACGTTGGCCATGTGCTTAAACAAACATTAAGGGGGCTGCCCCAATGACGCAAATTGCGTGATTGGAACAGTCCCCCTTTATTACGGCTTATTACGCAAATTCAGGCGAGACACTGTTATTGATGTACATTTCTTCTGATAATTGTTGACTGGAAATTAACTTAGACTGTAGGAGCTCCAATGTTTGTACGGTATCTGTGATTGCGTTGAAGAGGATTAAATATTCTTTCGTGATTTCCATGTTGCACCAATCCTTTCGTGTACAATATCGTTGACACCTGCCTACAAGAACAAATTAACATAGGACAACAGCAAATTATGTCGTTTTTTAGAAGGGTTGCAACTTTTTTTGGAAATTCACACTACACAGGCAACTTCAGGTAGTAGAGGGTGGTTAAACATCTAAAATACGCGAATTGCCACACCATCGAGTATCTATAGCAGGATGAGAGCCAGCAACCGGCACAGAATTGATTTACATATTTGCAAGTTGATGTGCCGTTTTCAATATTTCGTTTAGCAGGCTGTTGTTATCGTTACCATGCCGCCACAGAATGGAAGCTCTGGGTCACAAATTCCCACAAAAAGCTAATACTGCGAAGCGCTGAGTAATGTAAGCTAATTCTGATAAAACTGCAATTTTAATCCATTAAGCATGAGGAGAATTAAGCGGGCGCAGGTGTTACTCAACCTGCGCCCGCTCGTAATAACGTTTACTTAACTGTGCTGTAGCAAAATTTGTCAAAATCTTTTGCTTTTTTAAATCAGGGCTTGTAAATCCGGGAAAAAATGGAGTATTATGGGAGATACAAAACTTTCAAGTTTCGTGGTACCCCGCTTGGAATCTATTGAGATCATGTCTTGCGGTGATTATTCAAGCTATTCCCTTATTGCAATTATGAGATACTGAAAATAATAAAATTGGGAGGCCCAAAGCATGAGATTAATAAAAGCACGTGTTCAAGGATACCGTAGCATTATTGACTCTGGATACTTTGAGGTTGAAAACGGAAAGACAATAATGGTTGGCCCAAACGAGGCAGGAAAAACGGCACTGTTGCAAGCGTTACAAAAGCTAAACCCACCGGAGGGAATCGAATTATTCAATCCATTAAGGGATTATCCTCGTTCAAAGTATGATGAAGATATTGAGAAAGGTAATATTAATCCTAAAGAATTTACTGTCGTTGAAGGTTTCTTTTCTCTCGATGGCGATGAAAAAGAAATCCTTCCCGACGCATACAAAAATATTACATATGTTTATGGCCGTCACTTGGACAATTCGACATGGCATCGTTTAGATGATGAACCTGATAGACTTTCGTTTTCTGAGATTGAAAAAGATTTACTGCGTTTGGTATTTCATTTTCAAGACACGGGCAAAAAGCTTGGGGATGCTGAGGCATTAATTACGACTATAAAAACAGAATATGACTCTTTTGCATTGGAATTAAACAAATCATCGGAAATTTCAACAGAAATAGCTCTAAAAATACAAACGTGGTTAAAAAAGAACTTCAAGTATCTTGCTGAAGACAATGATAAAGAAGAGCAGCGATACAGTAAACTTCAGAATGTATTGAATCGCCCTTCAGAACGAGATAAAGTCCTCGCAGATTGCGAAGTGATGCTGCCCAAATTCATACTATTCAGCAACTATTTTAGGATTAAGCCTGTTCTACATTTACGCAAGCTTGCTAATAGAATCGCAAACAACTCACTGGATGATGCCCAATATGATTATGGGAACATTTGTCTATTGAAATTTTTGGGATTCACTGCCGAAGAATTGGCCAAGGCAGGTGAAACATCCGGATACGACCTTAGTGTTTCATCACAATATGAAAAATATAAAGCACAACTTGATGAACGTGATTATAAATTAAACGCAGCCACCATTAGACTAACAGGCGCAATTCGAGAAGTATGGAATCCTTCTCAAGATAGTCGCGATGCAAATAAATTGCGCATAAAAGTTGATGGTCAATATCTCAAAGTCGTTGTTGAAGATGAATTAGGCGTTGAAGTTGAGTTAGACCAACGATCTGAAGGTTTTCAATGGATGGTTTCTTTCTATGTAGTGTTTTTTGCGGAAGCATCAGATAAACATAAAAATGCAATTTTGCTTCTTGACGAGCCTGGACAAAGCCTTCACGCTTTGAAACAAGCGGAGTTTCGGCATACTCTTACAAAACTCAGTGAAAAAAACCAAACTATCTACACAACTCATTCACCATTCTTGGTTGGAACAAACGAACTCGATAAAGTACGTGTAGTTGAAATGGTAGATCGAAAAGAAGGAACAAAGGTACATTTGTCCTTAACAGCAACCGACAGCGGAGCCATTTTACCCTTACAGGAGGCTTTAGGATATGATTTGGCTCAAAGTTTGTTCTTCCATAAAAAGAATCTTGTTCTGGAAGGATTAACTGATATGTGGTACATTGAATCCCTTTCTGACATGCTGAAAGAGGCTGGGAGAGTGGGGCTTGATAATAGTATCGCCTTGATTCCTGCTGGGTGTGCCACAAAAGTAGTTTACTTCGCCACTATTCTTCACGCACAAGACTTAAAAATTGCTGCCTTATTGGATTCCGATGCAGAGGGAGATTTGGCTGCCAACCAAGATACATTAGTAAATTCGCTTGGAAGCAAGAAGATTCTTAGAACAAAAGATGTTTATGAAGGTGATGTCACAAAGGTTGAAATTGAAGATATTCTTAGAGAAACATTGGTCTCTATTTCAAAAGCGCAACTTGGATGGGATGTTTCATCGAAAGCCAAAGAACAGATTAAGAGACCGATTGTTGACATATTTTCAGAAGTTGTGAACAGTGATTTTTCAAAGTACCAGTTAGCCAAAGCTTTTATCCGTTGGTCTCGAGATCATAGCGTAAGTGATTTAACAGAACTTGAAATCAGGCAGGCTGAGAATTTAATTAAGAAAATCAATAAAGTCTTATCATAACAAATTACGGATTGGCTATAGTTCAATTTCCTATAATCATCGAAGCGCTGCATAGCAGAAGCCGGTTTTGTTAAAACGAGAATTTTAACCCATGTCGTTTTTTTAATGAATCAAGCGGGCGCAGGTTTTCTTTGACCTGCGCCCGCCCGTCGTATATCTGGTTATAGGGATATCGTATTCAATCGTATTCAGTAGTGCTCGCTTCTTGCTATTATCCTATTATACATGTATGGGGAAAATCTTTGAATGGGCAGCGAGGCAAGTTATACCGGGAAAGCTAGAAAAATTATTTGGACAATATTATAGTATCGAATTTTAGAAATGCGGGAACTTGAGAAGGAATAGGTGCGGTGAAAGCAAAGATGACATATCCTTTGTAATGAATAATTGTTGATATTTTCCAGTGCCTGTCGTACTATGTGGCTACATGGTATAAATTGAATGGAGGAATAAATGTGTTGGTACTTAAGGAGATTGTGGAGTTGAAGGAGCTTACGCCGATAGAATACGCTTGGATTGAATTTACAGGCGGTATTGAAGTTGGTAAAGAGTTGGAATCATCTGAAATTTCTAAAATAAAGGGCAAGATTAAGGAAAAATATCATAAGAAGGGTGGAGTAATCCCTTCCGACTGCTGTTACAACTTAACATCAAAGAATCACAGGACATTCGTTGCGTTCAATTCCAGACTTCACCTATTTGAATTCCTCGATCGCGGGCAGTATAGGTACCTTGGAGTTAACTACCCTTATACCGGCGAAATTATAAACCATGTGAAGACAAAGCATGGCGGACCTGAACAAGTAGGAACGTGGCACAATGGGCTGTGTACTATCGATGGAAAAACGGGATACCCATGTGTGTATTTGGTTGATCAAAAGAGAACGCTTGCGATTTCTGAGGAGGCTCTTTGACCACTTTTTCAAAGAAAAAGCAAAAGGGAATGTGTGAAGTAAGGACGATGATTGACTGCATTAACTCAACTCAAAAAAAGCGGCTAAGTTAATTTCTCACCCCTTCAAACAGCCAGTGAATGTCAGCGCGGAATATGCTACAGTAGTAACATCGGATAGGCATCGAGGAGGTGGGTGTACCGAATGCCCAGAATCTTATTTTCACATGTTATACGAACGTTAAACTGATAGATTCATAGAAGAGCTTTAATATTTTTGTTTGAAGGTCAAAGGTCCCGCTGTAATTGCTCCACAAACTTCCGAAAACATAGGAACGTGAATGCTTTTTGATGGTACATGGGGACAGGTCGGCCTTATCAGACTGTTGATGTAGTTTTAAGCAGCTTTGGCGTAACCGCCGATAAACGGATGCTAATGAAACCCACATAGTTACACATGGCCATTTTTGATAAAACTGGGATTTTAACCTCTTTCGTTTTTCAAAGAATTCAAGCGGGCGCAGGTTTTCTCCGACCTGCACCCGCCCGCTGTATATCTGGTTATAGGGATATAGTATCCAATTGTATTCAGTAGTGCTCACTTCTTGGTATCTTTCTATTATAAATATGGATGGAAAAATCTTTGAAGGGCTAAATGATTTCAATCATTTACAGACAAAGGTCCTTCCCTTCGTCCTCAATATCTTTCCAAGAAACGTTTATGCCTTTTGCTGATGCGCCTCAATAAGTCGGATGAATTCTCCGTTCGAATCCTCTTCCTCTAGAATCTTGCCATTACACACTGCCAACTAATATCTAAAATGCGTATTATTTTGTGAAAAAGGGCATGAACAGCGAAGTCCCCAGTCAGGAAAATAATTGTATATATTGTAAGTTCGTGGTACAATCTTACTACATTTAGGTAACCTCTAAAAACACCGTTTTAGTGCCACATTTTATAACAGCACAGGAAAAAGCAAATTGATACAGAGTTTTCAAGGTTTGGAGCGCCCCCATTCCGGGCGTTTTCCTAAATTTGGGCGCATT